>Ga0153986_1000231_pt1 | contig 18197 bp, 20 predicted proteins | sample TSGA070MetaG_FD_104724 | JGI IMG/M metagenome (GOLD analysis project Ga0153986, IMG submission 104724) | Attine ant fungus gardens microbial communities from Georgia, USA - TSGA070 MetaG | ecosystem: Host-associated > Fungi > Mycelium > Unclassified | place: USA: Georgia, Alexander Wildlife... | reverse complement strand
CTAGGAGTGCAGATGAAGACTTGGTTAAGATTGGTAAGGTTCATGAGAGGTTTACTAACTACTCTTACTAATGATCTCGTTATAATATATAAAGGTTGACACCTTCAGGGCACCATAGGAGAACAATCTAGATTGATCATACAATCTTTCTAGCTATTTTTACCTTACCAGATAGGCAGGTCAAGTTCCAGCATTTAGACTAAGAACATATTTTGGCAGACTCTCAACAGACCTTGCAAGTAGAAATCAGATAAGCTATGCTTCTACTTTTTAATTTCTTTTTGTTACCCCACTTTTGATATTCTCCCCTTCTAAACCTTTAGCATGCAATTGGGAACTGCCACCACCCTTTATACCTTTTGCTAGCTGCAGTCCAAATTCCCTTTTGCCCCTTTCAGCAATAATGGTGGTGATGACCATTAACTTAAGAGTAAGATAGTGAAGTCATGAGGAGCAAGGTCACTGAAGTGGAAATAAGTTCTAGTATAACAATCTCAAGGCTAAGCTATCTCAAGGTTGCACTTGATGTCAGAGTTGACAAGGAAAACTTGTTAGAGTCCTTATTAGATTATCCTCTACTTATATACAAACAGATCTATTGACTGTTGTTTGTACATATGCATGTCTATTGCATCAGTATCAAGTCATCTTGTCTCATGCTTGATCTTGTCTTGTTGCTATGTTTAGAAATGAGAAAATAAAGTAAAGTAAAGTAATATAAATATAAATATTGACTTAGCCATGGTGGCCAGTCAATGGCTTGAAGAGGCAGTTCATGACATACCTACAGAACATGAGCACTGCACAAAAATCACAAGAAAAAATCAGTTACATACCTTTGGCTATAGAGTATGAACACCAACAATGCCAGTCATGCATCATAAGTGCAACCAACATGAAACCAATGCATGATGTTGGGCACCATTTAGAAGACTACCACAATACAATGCAAGGTACACCACCTACATGACATCAGAAATGGACCAAGGAGTGAGTCATAACCCACTGTATAGCACACAATACAACATGCAATATAATGTCACTTGCCTAGTAATGTCGTGTACCAGACCACAATGCCAGACACCATTAGTGTGCCACAACACAGTGTCTGGCATTCAACCTACTGCTGCCTAAAATTGTTTTTGCAGAACAAGAATTGATTCATTTTTCCATTTTAAAAGCAACTCCCAGAGAGTTGTTCTTTTTCCGTAGGAACAACTTGCTTGTATCAGGTGTAGGATGCATTAGTGTCTATTACTGGCAGGGAAAGGACTCGAATACAGAAACAGCTGTCCTTCCTGTGCGCCGCTTTGAGGCCCATGTCGATGGTTCTGCTGTGACAGCTATTCGCTGGGACGGAACTACTCTCAACACTGATAGCGCCCGAGGAGAAACTCACGTCTTTGACGGCCTCACCTTCCGTAAATTACGAAGTTTCCCCAATCCAATACCACAAATTCGAGGACATAGATACCTGCCCCCTATTGATCCCAACGACGATGGTCGAGTGTGCTCAGATAACGATTCCATACCTGCATCTGGGTCTTCTTCGAGTTCGCATGAAAATGATGATGATGCACAGTTCCCCGATTTTTCTCCAGTACCATTGCTCCCAGCGATGAGGCTCATTTTCTACCCATCAGCGTGAGCCATAGCCCCGTCTACAACACAGCACAGATACCCTCCATGGCTCAATTCTCGGTCATCGGCATGGGGAAAGGATTGTATGATTTCATCCCAAGGTTTCCACAACACTACGTCAGTTGTATTATCCCCGGTGTCACAGACATGGGTTCCAACTGTGTCGTCTCATTCCACGAGCTCCGGTTATGAAGCAGACGATGACTTGAAAATAGCCATTCAGTTGAGTCGCAGAAGCACGGAACCGAGGTGATCAGGTTTAGGTGTGGGTATCTAATGAAGAGAGGGCAGTCACCGTGTTGAAAAGGGTCGAGCCAACAGTGTTTGTCTGTTGCTGACCCAGAAATATATCTTGTAAAGAGGCAGTTGCTAATAATTCAGATGATTTCAGAAATCATTATCATCTATTAGCTGCGTATTGTCTTTGAGATCACGTGAATTATAAATCAGAAGGAAAATACAACAAATTCGACATACTTTCTTCTCTGTCTCCCTATTCATCTCATACGAGAGTTATACTAGAAATGGGAGGAATCTCTCAGCGAATTCGGACTTATACGCGTGAAGATGTCGAGACGCATAAAAATACCAGTAGCTGTTGGGTCTTAAGAAGGGGGAAAGTCTATGATATCACAGCTTTTCTGAAGGATCACCCTGGAGGAGACGACGTTATCTTGAATATTGCAGGGAGGGATGTTGAGGAGATTATGAGGGACGCAACGAGACATGTGCATTCCGATTCGGCTTATGAAATGCTGGAGGAGTATGTCATTGGACGCTTAGGGACCGACCACACGACAGTGCGTGACGGTGCGTAGGCTTTTATTGAGGCATTTTTGACCAGGAAATTGAATAACCTATAGACTGGGAGGCGACAGATGATTTTTATCCTGAGGATACTGACTCTGCGAAAGACTATGAACAGAATGAATTTCTAGATCTGAGAAGACCACTATTGAGACAGATCTGGGAGTCGAATTTCAGGTGCTCTCTCCAGTTCTGTACATTGTTGTCCACTGATGTGCAATGTAGTAAATCATACTATCTCAAACAAGTACATCAACCTCGTCACCTTTCAGAGCCAGCACGTCTATTCGGACCAGAATTTCTTGAGGTAGTTCAAACCTAGTCCTGTTCCTGCTGCTCAAAACCATTTTAACCTTTTGACAGATATTCACTCGTACCACGTGGTATGTCGTCCCTTTGTTTTGGGGACCGATCGCTGCCTACCTGTTCCTTCGTTCCGTCTTTCAATTTACCGGCCCCCTTCCCGACTTCTGGGCCAATCCAACCCTCCCCTCAAGATATATTTCAGTCATTCCCGTCGAGTCTTATGTTAAGACAATTGCATGCTTCTTCATCGGAAATGTGATTTGGACTATATTGGAGTATATGCTCCATAGGTTCTTGTTCCATGTTGATGACGTGTTGCCTGATACCCCGACGTTCATCACATTGCATTTCTTAATGCACGGTATACATCACTATCTACCCATGGATCGGTAAGAGATGATTTGAAGTACTCTTGCGTTTGCTAATTTGCACTTGTAGTCTTCGTCTTGTAATGCCACCTGTTTTGTTCTTTATATTGCAACTGCCATTTACTCAGTTGGGATATGCCTTGTTCCCTGCTGCTATTGCTAATGGGATCATCGCGGGTTCATTCACATTCTGTGAGAGCATGAATTCTTCTAGACGTAATGGATCTGAATTGACTGAGTGATTTATTGTGATTTATCTTAGATATCCTTTACGATTGCATGCATTATGCGTAAGCAAATATCCTCTTCTCAATTTTTCTGCGAATTTTGACATGGGTTCCCAGCCTTCATCATACCAAGCTTCCGGCCTATATGCGTGAAATGAAGAAGTATCATCTAGCTCACCACTACAAGAATTTTGAACTTGGTTTTGGCGTCACAAGTATGTATATTCGTCCTTCATGCTTGATCCTTATAATTCTCTCAATCAACAGGCAAGATTTGGGACTACGTCTTCAACACCGTCCTACCGGTCTGAGCTGATTTCCAGTTGAGAGGAGTGTTTCATGTTCGAATTTTAGATATTTGGAAGACTTTGGCAGGACTATTCGAATACCAATTGCTGTTAATTCTACTCTGTTCCCTGAATTCCTCTTTGGTACCTGAAATTGACTTCTAATAGTCTCAACCAATCATGTGTTTCATGACAGGGTCCTTCAAGCATGAAGCATACCGATCATAATGTTACAGCAATGTTGATATAGGGCGACCAAGCGAGTATCTATATAAACAAGAGAAAACATGGTTGTCATCAGCCTTAGGATACACCTAATTAACTGAGAAGTGTTGCATTTCTGAGACAACAATGTCTCGGCTCAACTTTGATATCGATGAAGCTACGCTCCTGAAAACATATAGAATTAATTCTTTGAACCCTGCGTACGTTTTCCACAAGTTGGGAATTAAATCTCTTTGCTAATTCCCAGACACTTGTAGGAAATGGGAAGACGTTGACCATGATCTTGAGGACTCAATTCCAGGGACAATAATGAGTCCGTCAGGTTTGACTGAAGGAGGAGATGGAGATCCATTGGGTTTAGGTGCCTCTATCAAGTACGTTTTTCGTGGTCTCGCGTAGAAATCTCGGTGCTGACATGTGACCGAATTAGTATCAAGGATCTAGATATGGAGTCCAGTGCGTACCCAACGTAGACCTTTTCGACTGTAGAGCACAGTAACTTAGGCGAGTCCGACGATAGAGGCTGCCATTTTGATCACATCAAAGTCTTTTGACCCGAAGGCATTTCTCTCTGCTATACATCCAAATGCGACCTATCAAGATTTGACTGCAGGCATTGGTCACCTGCAACGATCGATTGATGCTCGTTCAGAGGCCATTCGGGTTCTCGTGGAGGATAATTTCGATAGATTTGTTGCTGTCAAGGCTTCCACTGATGGTGAGTTATTTGTCGTTTTTTTATGAATGGAATCCTATTCGGTATTTCAGCTATCCATACTGAGATGAAAGAGGGTATTCTAGTTTCGCAGAAAGACTATGCCTCGAAGCCTCTTCGAGATCGTTTAAAACGTGGGTCAACAATGAATGGTAGTTGTAACAATTTTTCAATTCGTTTTCTTAGAGGCTGCGCAAAAAGCGAATCAGGTGTTTCTACCTGTGTTGGAGAACGCGTCGAGAGCACAGAAATTGCGAACAACGTTGGGAGTATTTGAGAGGTCAAAGTTTTTCTTTAACCTCCCGAGTTTTATTATAGAGTCAATCGAGGCTGTGGGTCGATCTTTCCTTTCAAAGAACGATATATTAATTTCATCAGGGACGCTATGATGTTGCCATGCGAGACTACAAAAAGGGAAAATACATGCTCGAGTCGCGTTCAAGTCAACTACTTTCCATACGCATTTCCAAAGACAGCGCAGCTTCTTCGTCGACCGAACAACAGCAAAAGAAGGTATTAGAAAAGGTGTGGGTGAGCGTGGAGAAAGCGATGGGTGAAATGCGGCAAGTGCTCAATGCACAGCTACAAGACCCAAACAGGAGTTTTGAAGAGCAAGAGAAAACCCTCGAGTAAGTTTGATTCTTACACATAATCACAGAAGCTTAGCGTCGACTTGCATCGAGAATCCTACTCGAATTGCAAGGTAATGATGAACCTCTATGGACCTTTTTTGATGGTCAGCACAAGCAAATTATGGAACAAATGAACAAGACTTATCAGAAGGCGAAGTATATCGTTCAAGGTCACCCCTTCCCCGCATTTATATGGCGCGTTCACTGACTTTTCGAAGCTGCCATTGATAGATCAAGGACAGAGGATTCTGAGCTGAAGATCCTGTTGGCCATACAGCTACGCGCTGGCGTTCTCGGGCTTGAAGCAAAGCAATCCGAAATAAATCTTGGTAGACATTTAATTCCTTGTATATCTCTTTCCTCGTTCTCACAGGTAGCTCAGGACAGTCTGAGGGTGAACCTGTGTGGCAGGCCATATTTGACCTTGTCAAGAATATTTCTGAAGTGCTTCTTTCGTCATTGCCTAATTTCTGGAAGATTTCCAAGAATTTTATCGACGGAAAATACAAAAAGGTAGGTGCCGGGTTTCTCAACCCAGTCGATCTCTATTTTATCTTGTCTTTGTCATGCAATTCAGTCCTTATCGTCAGGAAGCAGGCGAAGTCCAACTCAATGCCGTACCATGGTGCTTGACTGTGTTCGACTCTACATCTCACTGATATCGGAGTTCTTCCTCCTATCTGACATCGTGGTCATGCTTTCTGCCGGCCCGCACAAGAATGTGTTACCTATGCTTCCAATGAATGTCCATTCCATCGCAACTGCTCACCATCTTACGAGACTATCGGGGGAGATACATGACAATGTAAATGACATTAACGGTATGGAAATCTCTCCAGAAGTTTCTTCTGGCCTGAAAAGCTTATTGGAGAGTGTCAAATGGAGATTCACTGACATTCTCATGCAAGCGTGGCTAAGAGGTGTGGATCCTCTACCCTAATTGACTTTGTTCTAATCTCTTAATGATCAGACGCCAATCTGTTCTATCATTTAGAAGGGTGGAGAGCAGATGCTTCAAATCAACACATTACCCGGCATCTCTCGCACATGGAACGATTCCAGCGACACCTTACGACTGCCGCGTTCAAACTCGCGGGTGGTGTTGATGTCTCATCATCGATACCGTTTAGACCTGTCAAGCAAAATCCTATTCCGCAGGTGTTCATAACTAGGATCACCAAGGGATTTCTCGATGCGTTATACGCCTTCTTGGATGGTCTGGTTTTGCTAGCGTCTGATGAGTCGCCTATCGTTACAGGAGATATTCTTGCTAAAATGGAGTCGTCTGGAACCAACCATCTAGATCTATTCGATCTCTCCGACGGCGTGAGCTCTCCATTTCTATTATGATATTTGGACGACTCAATTTGGAACCCATTCATTTTATTCTATACGCCACTCCGAACTCTAGGATATACGCCTGTTACTAGTGATATCGCACTTTGAATATCTGGCCGATGTTTTGATCCCGAGCATGTTAGACCAGTTGGAGGCCGCCTTTGGCATTTCATTGATGCAAGACAGACAGGTGAGTAAGATGGCAGTAGGAGATTGATCATCGCCCGCTATGAATTTAATTCAGCGAGACTAATCATCTCGGCACCTAGACATTGATGATTGTGATTAAAGAGCTTGATAAAACACTCTTTGACGCATACGTCAATCCCAAGTCGGAAGCGCTGAAGGTAGTCATGCAGAACGGTATCTTGGATCCTGCAATGGATTGGTACGAGACGCCGCAACCGACAGGTAAGTTTTCACTTTTCCTAGTTACCGCTTAAGGAAACCCATTTCAAAATTGTCCTATCTTAGAGGTTCGACCGTATATGTATGAAGTTCTCACAACTTTGGTCGGCATCCACGCACAGATATGTAGTGTGGCAGGATCCTTGCTGGATAGGATGATGAACAGACTCGTAGATCAACTAGCAGACGAGGGGTTACGGTGTTTTCGTCAAATCAAACGATTTGGCATGGGCGGTATGCTTCGGGTAGGTTCAGACGTTCAAGTACCTGTGCCGAAGGTTTGCTCAACCACTCTAATCAGGCAACACTTGAAATCGAATTCATGCATCAGACGCTCGGCAAACACGTTACCTCAAATGCAACAGAAAAACTGTCAAGCTTGTATAATAAAATTTCCCAGGCTTACCATCGGCGACCTGGAGATGAAAATTTCCAAGTAAATCTCGATGGTGTGAAGAGAACGCTAGCGGAAACGCGGCGGTCAACACAACGGGAATTCCTTTGCTTCAAGCAATCTAAATCGTCTAGCAACCGGAGCAATACACCGGGAAGTAGTCGTTCGGGTCACGAGAAGGATGGATCACGCAGTCGTAAAGATCACAGATGAAAAAAGACAGATGACTTTATTTCTCCCCATTTCTCCCCCGAATCAGGCCCTTTAGTTCCCCTCTGAGCGACTTTAGACCCCAATATGCTTAACATACCCCTTCATTATCATAGAAGAATATACGCCACCGGATATGAGCCATGTATAAGATGAGAAATGTCATTTTATCAATGCAATATTGCGGCTAGCCTTTGAAGACTATTCATGTAGAATTGGCTCTTCTTGGTTCGGTACGAACTCTTCAATCTTCCTTGTCCGACGAGCGTGGATGCTGATCGGTGAAGCTAAGAATGTGGTACATAAGGACTTGATGTTTCCTATTTGAAAGTACTGAGATGAATTAAGGTCCTCTTTTCTTCAAGTCAGTATGAGTTTGAGTGTCCTTCTGCCGCGAAGAGGACGGACATATGGTCAGGATCACGGGAGCCAACGTATGTGTAAGTTAGCTTTCTGAAACGAACAACTTAGATAGTCCTCATGGATTGGCTTTCATGGGACAACGATGATCGATCCGTCATCGGTTCCGCAAGTATCAGGAGGTCGCATAGGGAAAGCTCTTCCCAGAAAGTCATTGTTCCAATAGAGTTGTGGTTTAAATTACGATCACTAGACATAGCGTACGTTCATGAACTTCTGCAACCGTTGATAGTCTGAAGTGAATGGCATATCATACAATCTTCTAGCCGAGGAGGTCGAGGGAGATAGGCGATGCATCCGGTGCATATGTAATCAAGAATCATAGGATAAGCAAGAGCCGAGAATCTAGAGCGGGAGACCTATAGTTTGTTTGATACCCACAGAAGGGATAGGTTCGGAACAAGTAGCTAGAAGGAATCTTCAAGCCATCAAGTCAACAAGAATGGTAATAATTCCGAGAACTAAGATTCCGAAGGTCAGCCACGAACATCACGATACCTTCCTATTGTAATGACGGACCAATCTCTATCGCGATCAAGGCAATAACAATCTGCTCCAATCGTTCCGCGTGTTTGCTTGAAACAGACTCTTTCAGAAGCTGCAACATGTCTTGGAGAACCTAATCAGCGGGATCAGCCAGTCAGCAGAGTTCTCGGAAGCTCTTTGACGAACTTCCACACGTGTGTTCAGCAAATTTATACGCTGTGGGATCTCAAGGTAACTTCGGGCCGCATCGTAAAGTGGCTGAAGATCTGGATAGCTCTACAAAATTTTGGTGCGGTGTTTCACTGGATGATGGAGCATCCACGTACCCAGAACACTTCCTGTAGAGTTTTCAAAATGCTGATAAGCGCAAATTAGTCTTCCAGGGCCGAAACACATGAGTTACCGGAGAATCAAGGACGGATCCCACAGAGTTAATATTTGTTCTGAGAAGGAATAACTGTCCAATTTGCTGCATGATTTCTGAATGATATTAGCCTTGAAGTCTTGAAATCCCAGAGAAGTTGTATACCTTTATGCGGCATCCCAACTTTACCCGTTTCACTGATGACTTCGGGGACATCCTTAGTTTCCTCAATTGTGGACGAAATCAATTCCTCGAACTAGGGATCATGGATTTAGGAATATTATCTGTATGCCTGAGACAAGACTTACCAAAGAAATCTTGACAGACTGGGAAAGAGCATGAGACAATGACAGCTTCGTCCTTCATACTGCGATATAGGTCGGAAAGCTACAAAAAAACCTTTCAAACTTACATATAGCTGGATCCCTCGCGAAGGGTGATCACATCATTGTAGATCCTATGGAGCGATGAAAGGAGGCCCAATAGAGAGATGAACAAGGTGCTAACACACCGACTATAACTAGCATAGTAGTAATTGAGATCCTCCATTTCGATATCATCAGGAGCTGAAGAAATGTTTGACGAGCTCATTTCTCACTAGAACAAGAGTTTACCTAATTTCTCGACTTCGAAGCGTTTTCTGTGAGTCGATCTCAGCAACGAGCAAGTCACGATAAATGAAAAACAAACACAGACATTGACGCAAGGAAGCGTTTTTCTTGAGCTTCTGTCATCCCCCATATGACTACGGTCCCATACTGGAACATGAAAATTTCAGCCTCATGGGTGACGACGTTGAAGAAATTTCTTCTTTTCCTCCTCTTTATAGTCTTGTCGTCATCTTCAGGAATTTCCTGTCTGAGCTCCGAAATTCCAAGAAGATCGCCTGATGGGACAGACGCATGTACACGAACACTGTTCTGGGACTGAATTTCATAGATATAAGGAGTATAGATGACGTCGTCAACGAGCTTTGGGCTTGTATGATATGCATGCCTTCTCGCATTAAAAAATTTCATGAGTTCATCCATCCTGTATGAGCTAGAGCGATACAAATGCATGAGCTCTGTATGTGAAACAGGTGTGAACTACTCCCACTTCGCTGTTGCATATGCTGTGACTCTGGGTAAAGACTTGGCTTTTTTTTTCGTGAGCTTCAAAGCATCCCTACGGGCAGTGCCGTCTGGTATGAGCGATATTTGATTGTATATCTGGTGAAGTAAACAAGTCTTGTATTAATAATTCGTCCACGAGTTGCCGTATCTCACAGGCACCTCAAAATCGGCTTCGTTTTGTTCGTTATCTTCACTACTTTCAACATCCCCATCTTCACTTTCTCCAGTTGAGCCGACTGCATCATCACTGGGTCCTGGGGTTTTGTACAGACTTTTACTAAGAACTGGGAGACGTTCCGGTTGCTCGGGTAAAAGCTTGAGTTTTCCGGCAATTTTAGTGGAGCGATTTGCCCCTCTAGGCTTGTCAAGAAGAGATGTTCTGGAGTCTGAGTTGTGCATGGTCAGGCAAGACGCAGGTAATGATGTAAGTCGGTATCGGCCCGCTGAAGATGAACAGTGGTTGCCAAATTTAGACATTTTCTCACTCTAACTCCGGTACCAACGTGATGCCACTTTTCCATGCGCTTTGTCTCGCGAACATTCATTGTTATGATTTTAGAGTTTCTTAACCCATCAGTCCTTATCGTCGAGTCCTGAAGCTTCTCTCCTGTCGTATTTGCTACATCGAACTGAGTCCAACATACTCACCTCGACAGAATATATATATTATCCAGGTTTAGTAAATGTCCATTTTGCTGAGATGATGCAATCTTCTCTGTGAATCTTTTTCTGATGGTGCAGAATCACCAGGGTATGCTGAAGACTGGTGACCCACCTTGGGGCTAGACCTTGCAGAGACCTCTGCTCAGAGAAGAGAGCGAAGCAACCAGCGAGCATGAATTTCCCCACACACACATGCTGACACTGCGGCTCATGCATGCTCTGTTCACCATCAAAAATCATTCGCATAAACAACTTCTGAGGTGAGTGGAATAACCAGAACGGTAAACGTCGTCATCAGCTTACTCTGCGGAAGCATTTTCTCCGATTACAATGAGATTACTTATTTTCCCACTGGGGCCATATTGTAGAATGCAAAATGAAAATAGATTTACGCACAGTGCCGAGAGTCGGTGAAAGCTAATATCACTGCACCTAACTGTTTGCTTGATTGGCCATGTTTTCTTAAGAAAAGGGCGAACAGGTTGGACTGTCGGTACTAGAATCACTGTCAACAGGAACTCTACAGCACCCTCACTCTTGTCTTGATATTTAGGTTCTACTTGCTCAAAGCACCAGATATTCATACATGTGTAGCAACTTTTTTTTCTCCTCAGTCAGCTTGAGGCATCCAACAGTGTTGCATTTTTGGCACTTGACAGCAAACTCCTCGCTTGTCCAATAATTCCTGATGCCAGCTTTGCAGGAAATTGACCACTCTAGGGTAAAGCAGCAGGAAAGGCGGCCTGAGTGTCATGTTGAGTGTAGTAGAATACATTTCAATTCTTCGAAGGGAGCACCTGGAGGGAGATGGCCTGGGAGGAAGAACGATACTTTTCGACAATATGTGAGAGGAGAAGCGGTGAGTGAAGTCAAATCCTCATGCCAAGATGTTCGTGATACTGTCGCTTTATCACTACGGCCCATCGTTCTGGGACTGATAACATATGGCTGAAGTTATTTTACGAAACCATGAGGGCTTGATTCCCGCGGCAACCAATAACATTGTGGTGTGTTTCAATATTTTTGCGTATTATTGAGCAGCAGGTAGTCCATCGATTGACCTCTTGGTATTAGCCGCGGACAACGTGTAACTTTTTTGCACACAGTGCATGAAACGAGGATAATACTGAGAGCTAAGGATTCATACTTACAACAGTTGATTGGGAAGGGGTGGATATTAATTAATCATCACACGAGATTTTGGCTATTATAGTATGCTGTTCTGCGCCGATATAATGCCAGCCTTTGGAGCGTGACCGTTTCGTGAATCCCAGAGAAGACTGGGAGATCCAAGCTTATGGTATGAGTGCACTGAACACCTCTTTTGAATCTAGATCATTGAGTCACCGTAGGGCTGCCAAAGGTTCAGTCCTGGGGTCGAAGAGGATCAGTAGTATACTGTGCAGTGACCCCATCTGAGACTTTGCGATCCGAATATCACGCTTTCTTGTAGCTTTCTTGTAGCAAGCGTGGGGAAAGAATAACTGACTACCGTTCTTCTGTCTCCTAAGAGTTGTGGCCCCGAAGATATACTCCGTGAGAAGCGAACTGGTCGAGGATAAGTGGGCATTGCCGTCGATCTGGGCCCTGATCATCGTATTAGTGTGCTCATATTACAGCTATGCCGCCCACAGTCGGAGCAGGGACACGATGGGAAGAATAGATAATCTTCGGTGATGGATACAATCAATCTTAGTTCAGTCAACAGATCACACGCAACATGCGATATGAATTTCCGGTTTTATACATGCTCACGGCTTACACTAGGTATTAAGAAATCTTGGGTATCACTGAGCAAGAGTTTTACATAGACTGATCTCAGCAGTCCAGCCGGAATAGGTACGAGAGACTTCCTGAGGTCGTGTAACTATTCTTCAGATGAGGATCAAGGGGTGAATCGACGTAGCAGTTGTTCGTCAGTCGGATCTCTTCGCAGGGGAGAAATATTTCTGAGGTACTCCAATGGCACAAGCTGTCCTGTTGGATAATTCTGTGTAGATGAGGATGCACTTAACTGGTGGGATGGGCCGGAAGAAATGGTGTGCTGGTTTGACTGCTGAAGGTGCCAAGTACGAGAGGTAGATGATGAACCAAGTGGGTAAGCATGTAACGGAGGTGTTGTGGACGATGGAAGAATCTCTCCAAAATGAAGGTCACCACTGTGGGTCCTGCTATCTCGTCTAACCTTCCCAATCCGAGCGCTCTTGAACCATCCTTCAGGAACATTCACACCCCCAACTCCTGGGATGTCATCTACGGTTCGCAACTCATTGAGCTTGATTTGATTGAAGTAGGCAGCTGCAACACCATGAAATCTTGAGTGCAATTGGATACGTACAAGTATAACTCAGAACATACTTAAGTGCCACTTTCTTACAATTCCCCGGGTACGGTCAGCAGGCAACGAGACAAGTACACTGTACGTCTGTTTTATCAATAGTTCAGGATCCAAGGTCCCTTTTGGATCGGGAAGGAACGGTATAATTGGTGTTTGTCCAGTCGAAGGCCTTCTTAGGAAGAATAAACATGTGTGATGTTTCCTAGCAAGTCAACAACAATCTACCTCATCCTCTGTGCCCAAGGAGTGACTGAGTTGGCTCCATCATCACTCAAATCAGGTTCTTTTTGATGGTAGAACAGGAACTCCTTCATGTCAAGTCAGCACTATAAGAAGAAAAGGCGGTAGGGGACTCGTACATCACGCACGCCTGACAGCCATCGAATAAGTCAGCTGTGATGGCTAAAAGAAACCAAAGTCATGAGTGCTACATACGACTGGGTCCCCAGCCCATCCCGTCAGTCCTTTAGTTGAAGTTAGGGCAAAATGGAAACGTTACAGTCAAGTACATACCATCGTTCCATGCCCAAGCCAGTGGGTTCGGTGTTGGCACCACGCTCTTCCCTAAACGTAATCATATCAGCGCAGTCCTGGCCCCCCGAGCCAATTATTGAACAACCAAACATATATGTTCCCCGGCATGATAGCTCGTCGCTCCTCACCATCTAGGCGCCGAGTGATGAGAGGATAACGATGGCAAGCTACGGCAGTGAAAACCAGCAGTGCGTCAGCAGCCGAGCGAATGCGGACATTCTGGAGGGTTGGGAACTGCATTAAAAGTGGATGAGGGTCAGAAAGGAATAAAGGCCGAGCAAGAGCGAACCTATTTAAAGAATACAGGCGATAGCTGAGCCGCAGGGCCGACCGAAAAACGGATCTGCGAAGTCAGAAATCAAAAATTTGGCTTGTAACAAGACCAGTAGAGCACATGTATGATCTCAAAGTTGGAACGTAAGAACTCAGTCCACCATTCACACGTTAGTTTACGACTGTTCAGATGGGAGTCGCTCGCAAAACGGAGCGGACAACTCCCAAGAACCGATTTTTAGAGCACTGTACCTGAGAAAGTCAGTATCGAGATAAACACCGACGTGCTAACTCTAAATAATTCTGAGGCTATCTTAGATCGGAGATCCCGAATGCCGATTTGAAGTGTAATTGAACTGTAAATGCAAGTATCAAATCAGATGCTTACTGAATGCCTGTCAAGAAGTGTGTCCATTACTGTGTTACAAATACTGTGTGACTCTCAGAAGCCGAGTGCCATATGGAATGTCCCCTCATGAGGCCCCGGATGATTTGGGCCCCAGCTTGAGCATCTGTATTTGATTAGGCTATGGAAACGTTTTTCCCGCCGATCTCAATAGCTAGGGCTGATAGTGGATTCAAGGTTATCATATGATGAATCGGTGACCGAGGGATGGACAAATTTGATTTGCTCATTTCAATATCTGTGACCTGGACTTAAGATTGATCTTAAGTAGGATAGGGGCTGAAGATAGTCTTAATCATTTATTGATGTTTCTTGAACTGGAATCCAGCTTATTTTATTATGAGAGGCGATTGCATGGATCAACGGTAATAACTTGATGCGTCGGCATTGTGTTATGACATCATCTCATGCGGCACCTTACCACCTTACCACCTTACCACCTTACTACCATGCTGGAATACTTTGAGGACCTAAAGATACCCTAGTTTCTGTTGGAATAGTGTACTTCATGTGGGTTCGTATAGATTAATATACATCTTTCTGCGGCGAGTCATTCAATCTGCCCTCCAGTGCTTCGGTTACAGCCATTATCTTGTATCATTTACACGAACATGCTATTATCACCGATTCGGAACTGTCAACTCATGGACTGAACTCTGGTCTCCCAGGGTCGTGGACGGCTAATTCCAGTTCCTGTCACAAGGCCGTCAAATTCAGGAAAGATTGTGCCATCAGATTCTTTATGGACGAATTTGCGTCACGAATGTCTTCCGGAGGGTATTCGAACCCGGCACGTCTTCTTTTCTCGTAGACCTCCATCATACTCACGGAATTAAACCACTAAGTCCATGATGGCATCTGGGTTCATGAAGGCTTGTGGATTGTGTCTTTAGAAATGATAACAGAGAACATGATAAAGTTGATCTAGGATCTGTTTGGAGATCATCAATTACTATGAAGCTGAAGGACAGGGGTAACTTTAATTATGGACTTGAACATCCCAAGTTGTGGGAAATTTGAGTTGAGATATAGACAGCCGAACTGAATCTCTCCATTTCCTGATTAAATAAGATAGAGCGATAGCGTGTCACCTGCCTCGCAGTTAGTCATGCTACAGGAGACTCAGAAGAAAGATCAGTGTCTGATTCGGATCATGCTACCAGCTGAACTAAGCATGTATGAAGTTCATTCCAGAACATGTAGCGACAATATCAAGAATCAATTTCGGATGATTCAACTCTATGTTCTGTAGTGATGATGAGTAAAGGGCGGGCCACTAGCAAGGCATTGGACAAACCTGATTGAGGCAAAACGGCGGGCAGATAATCTGGAATTTCGGCATAATGCATCTGTTCCCGGAAGAGGTAGCGTATCCTGAGTGCCTTTGGCATGCAAGGAGCAGGGTCAAGAAATCCTTGTAGGCCCAGCTGCTCGTGCAGAAAGAATGTCAGAACTCGATTTGGCAGGATTATCAAAGTTTCGTCACCTTTGCTTCTTCTCCTTCGGCAATGAAGAGTTGCGAGTTTCTAATGAGGGCTTGAAGAAGAATTGTTACATCAAGACTCAGATCTGGTGTAGTTTCGCGTGTAGTTTCGCTCGCTTCGGCTGACCCATAGTTGGCTTCAAGTATGACTAGGCCTAAAGTGGATATTAGTCAGTCTGTAGCCAGTAGGAAAATTCTACTAGCCTTGCTTTGACTTTTCAGTTCGGTTGCGTCTGCGAGCAAGGTCTCGCAGCATAAATTCAACAGCATTTCTCTCTCGTCGTTCTTCTGGTTCTTCCAAGCGCTTACGAACTGTACGAAGGTAACTACCATGGAGCATCTTTAAGTGGATGGAGAACACAAGCTCTCAGGAAATTGTAGACATACAAAAGTCTCCGAGTGCGGCGACGGGGAAGAATAACAAAACGATACATAAGGAGACTTGTTAAAACCGGTAAAACAGTCGTGATCAGTGCCAATGATGGGTCATACTCAGAAGAGAGTATGACCGGCATTGAGAATTGTTGTTCTAAGCGGGAGATGCTGCATAGAGGGTTGAGAGGCTCAGCAACATGAGAGGAAAAAACACACTCAATTCCAAGGACAACTCCAGTCCAACTTAGGGTTGTTGTCATGCTTATCTCAAGTGATTTCGAGGGGATCAACCACATGGCAGAAAAGAACCAGTTCATACCAAGAAGGCCAAGAGTCAAGCCGGTCTTGAACGTAGTTCCTAACTCAAGTAGATTCACGCCCACTTCACCAACTAGCTTAATATCCTCTTCCTCTAAATCCAGTCCATGAGACATAAATATGATTCCTGTTTCCAGTCCAGACAGAGAAGAGTTTTCTCCGCAACTGCCATGTCTGTCAGCAGTAGGTTGAATACCAAAAGGTTTGGGTGATGTGAGACGAAGCTTCACGTGAGGCCGGTGCCCAACGCGGACGTCAATGGTTGCCTGCTCGTTCCTTGTTCGAAAAAGTCTCCGTGTCAAAGAAGCACTTAGAGTAGGTCGCAAGAAGAGAGGAGCACCCAAAGACCCGACAGCCCTGATAGTAAAAGCGTTCAGACCATCTTGATAGGACGATTCTAGCCGAGTTCGGAAAGGAAAGGAAAGGTAGATTAGTGCCTGTGTGAAGCCTGATAAGCATAAGGACGGACTCAAGGTGTAGTTGAACTCACTGAACTCGACAGCCGAGGAGAAAATTGATGCTGTACAGTTCCAATAACATCTAAGCGACGTATGTCACTTCTCATTTGAGCACCTAGTCCGAAACTGGTTCTGTCATTAATTTTGCTCTAATTAAATATATGAGTGAGGGTCAGAGTGTTTGGAGAGGAAGCGATTTTCAACTTGGATTTTGTGTCGTAAAGTGTAATCTATAAGTCCAACGCCAGATATTCGATCAAGAATAGTCGCCTGTGTAGGGCCAAACAGAGGGACTGCATATACAGAGCATTGGAGAGTGCCTTGTGGTGATAAAACTTCATTTTGACGAGCCTGCCTTAGTTCACCCTTCACATCGGCCAATTTCTCCCGAATCTATATACAAGAATGATCTATTATCAATCAGGGCAAAAAAAGAGGTTTTATGCACATCATCCAATGAACTTGATCGAATTCCTTGAGGCCAGTCAAGGGTGAGGCCATGGTATCCTATACAGCAACGTTGACTCTGGATGAAATTCTGAACAAGTGAGTGGCTTACCCAATTGATCATAAACCTCCCTTTCTACGGTTAAAAAACATATTCATACTTCAGTCACTTGGCAAACGTACCGAAGAAAAGGGTCAGATAAAACTGGTGGAGGTACTGAATAGAGAACAAGCTTGATTGAGAGCGAGACAAACCTTCATACGCTTTCTGTATTCTGAGGAATTCTCGAGTGGCTATTTCTTTGGATTCTGGGTCTTGTTGCTTGTCTGGATGGAACGCCAGCGAAAGTGTCCGATATCGCTCGTGTACTTCACTCAGTGACGCGCCTTTACTAAGGTTGAGAACATGGCTGAAAAACTGAAGGTAAAACGATGTTGACCAAGGAGCTGGAAGTAATTTACTAAAAATAGTTCTCTGGATACTGATCTTTGGTTCTTTTGCGAGACGACATGCAACTGGCGATGCACGCGTTTGGTGAAAGACGTGTCTCGATCATTGCAAAGTCACATCCCCATTACACATAAATGGTGTGGGAAATTAAACCCTAATTTGTAAGAACTTTTTTTTTCAAAAATTAGTAAGAACATGATCAAAAATCCTTGAGATTTATATTGAAAAACATAAGAGAGTGGAAAATAATAAAATGGAAAGAATAATTTAATCCGATGTGCATATGACAATGTTCCATGACACTAAACCACCCCAGCCCTGGTTGGGGTGGAAGTCATACAATGATTGTGCTTGAGGCTCCATTCTAACTTTGGAAAGAAAAGAATACCCATTTGTAGATAGTACAACTTAACAGTAGGCTAAAGATCAGAGATATATTTACAACGTGCACTGCAGGGACTGCATTCGAGCCCCCAATTGCTAGCTATTCTTTTGTTATACTTTTGTT
>Ga0153986_1000229_pt1 | contig 18210 bp, 15 predicted proteins | sample TSGA070MetaG_FD_104724 | JGI IMG/M metagenome (GOLD analysis project Ga0153986, IMG submission 104724) | Attine ant fungus gardens microbial communities from Georgia, USA - TSGA070 MetaG | ecosystem: Host-associated > Fungi > Mycelium > Unclassified | place: USA: Georgia, Alexander Wildlife... | reverse complement strand
GCAAACTTGGAATCACTCTTATAGTTCTCCTTCTCCCCTTTTGCCTTTGCATCCTGTGCATTCCTCTCTGCTTCAGCTGAGATACCCAAGTCAAAAAAATACTATGTGAATGTCCAATCTGGCGAAATAAGATAAGTGAATAATAGAAGGGCACACCTTCGGCTTCTGCTTCCTCGTCCTTGACACCCATGATGTTACCCAACGAAGTTCCTCCGAGTGCCGCAAGCTTAGCTGCCGCTTTAGCCCGTTCAGCTTGTTCACGTTTCTCTTTCACTAAAGCACTGCCTTTCTTCGAGAAGATAGCCATGTCACTAGTGGGGTCTCGCGTCGGGTTGATGGGGTCTAGTTGTTTGGTATATACGGTACGGCCGTCAAGGAACGGTGGCTTCAGGTCATGAACCATAACATGTACAGTCGACTCTGACTCGTCCTCAAAGTCTAGGTCCATAGCTTTGCGAGTGGCAACGCCAGATCTGACCATGCGGTTAGCTTCCCATAGGTCATTATCAGCATTCTGCAAAACATAGCATATTCAGTGTGAGATATGACTAGAGAAAAGTCACGGACATATTGTGCTTGTCTCGCCGAAATCTTCTTCTGTGGGAAGGTCAACACGAGGTAGTCATCAAGATGCTATGTACTGACGGTCTGCTTAGTTGCAATCTCTGCTTGTTTGAGGACACTCAAATCCTCATATTGAGCAAGAGGATTATGCTCCTCATCACCAGCAAGAGTGCCTTCCTCCGCTCCAGTGTACCAATCACGATCCAATTTCATTTGCTCCTCTTCCCACTCCCTGATATCAACTGCTGCACCACCCTCTCCTTCCGGGCTATCATCGTCCCTTCCAATGTGAGGGGTTGGTGCATCCCATCGCCTATTTCTCGCCGCACCCCATCCTGATCCGTCTTGTTCTCTTGCATCTCGAGGAGTAGTATCCCATCCGACGTTGGGTACACGGATACTCGGTGCTTCGCGGACAGATTGTGAGGTCGTGTCCCAAGCCATCCCTCTTCTGTCTTGAATATCCCTGTCCCTCCTTCTGACTCCATCCCTATCTCTGTCTCGATTTGAGCGACGCTGGAATTCACCCAAACCTCGAGGTCCACCTTTCCGTTGCTCGTTGACTGCAGTTATACCCTCTACATAGAAGATAAGTGATCGACTTTCTAACCATATCTGGAGATATACCTCGTTGCTTTTCCCGGTTCCTCCTGTGTTCCTCCAAACGTTTCCTGGCGGTTTCGGAAATGCCTCCTGGATGAGATGGCGTTTCTTCACCTCGGCGGCGCGTAGTTAATCTAGAGGTGGGCAGAGAAGGGACTAGATTCCAGGTTGATTAGATTACCGGCATATTATCAATGATCCTAACCTTTAAACACGGGCTCGTCATTACGGTCTGTCCTCGAACGTTTACGGCTTGAGTCTCCTCCATTCTCTAGAGCCTGTGCTGCCCTTTTTTCCTTTGCTAGTTTGTCTAGCCCCAGTACTGAAGTCCGAGGAGTTGGGGGTTCAAGTGGTTTTGATGGTTTTCTGAACGTGTGGGGCTAAAGATGATTGAGTCGTATGAGTTGAAATACATAAAAGCTTACATACAGTGTCCAGCCTTTGCAAACCTCCTTGCCTAACTGGTGGTGGTTGTAAAACATCACTATCGACTACCGTGATACCTTGAACAGGCTGTGGAACCGTGCCATTCTCCACCTGTTTTTCATGCGACAAGATCTCGGCATGCAATTCGAGCAAGAATGAATCCTTGAACTTGCCAAAAGATCTCGCAGCTGGAATACATAAGCTTAAAAATCAGCACTCTGTCGCGAGACACACCTGTAGTAAAGTCCTCGGCTGTCTTCGTCTTGGCAATATCTATGACTCGTTCCGCCAACAGGTCATTTGGGTTGATAATGTTGAGTTGGCGCGAAAGCTTGATAGCTACCTGATGCACAAATATGTTTTTGTCGTTGGAGGCCACGGCCATAGAATGAACGTCGCTGTCTTCTGTGCAATGTCTGTTGCTTACCAAGCATTGATCCAAACCCATAAATAACTACATGAATCAAATTCCATGGTGAGCATCCTGCCTATTATACTAGTCTTTCATTATTTTCCTCTAAGTGTGAGCTCTTTGATTTTGGGTTGAGAGGCGAGAAATTGTGCGAGAAAAGATCTGCAGTGTATTGTGGTGAAAGAGTGTAGTCAAAATATCCGAAATGATGATTCTGTAAATGCTGTTGGAAGTGGTCGGCGAATAAATTTTTATGGAGCTCAACCACCAACATCGTCTGACTGGCCATCTTCTTTAGTATCCTCTCTCATAACAAATAATACGTCCTCGGAGGTAATGTTGACCAAGTTCACCTCATGCATCTTGACCAATCGTATGATAGAGCCGCCTTGTACCAACATTCAGTACACTGTTGAACGAGGTTTCTAAGTCACCAATGTCCAGTTTTGGCAGACGTTGTCGATAATCTCTATGGGGAAAACTGTTGTAAGATTGCTAGAATCGGCTTTGGTTCTACCACAGACTTTGCTCATGGCAACGGATGGTGGATTGAACCAGTAGTCTCGTTCTCGACCCGGGAAAGGAGATTACAAATCAACATTTAGGCAGGTAAATGTCTGTCATGGTACGAAGATAGGAACACCAGAAACTTGTACAAGCCAGTGCTAAAGGAGAATATAATGTGCAATGTGTCACTCAAGATGCTTGTGCAGCTGCGATCTGAGATCCAGAGACGAAGACTGGATCTCAGAGATACAAAGTGACTACTTAAATATCAGATTGTAAGTGTGCACGTATTTGCTATAGAATGTATAAGCTCCAACGTAGTGGAGTGCTCGTAGCTAGGGGAGACCGAAAAATAAGTAAGCAATGATCGAAAAAATTTTAGGGGACATAGCGGATGTTGCGACGCTCCCAAACATAGCCTCTCAACGTGCACATGTCGATTTCTCTCGTCTTTTGTTCTTGATATTAGTCTATCAGGTTTCAGATCAATAGCCTATCACTGTTTAATGTATCAATTAGCAATGTGTGAAATCTCATTTTTTTTTTTAATCAACAATTTATTATGTGGGGCACGCTGGCAGCCCGCAGTAGCTAAAAAAGGGCCAAGGATGCTACAAACCTGCAGTGCATGTTGTAAATACACCTTCTATGCTACCTAAGCATGAGGCAAAGGAAGCATAGATAGAGAAAGGGAAAGAGAGACTGTTTATGAGAAAAGAATGATACCAGTGTCCAACAATATGCCCCTTCTCAATCATCACACTCCCCTCCAAATTCATCCATACCTTATGACCAGACCAATCCTCCTTGCACATAACACATATCCATAACCGGCCGTTCCCCATTCTTTGTCTTAGCCCAACCTATGTGACTTCCTGCATTGGTAAAGGTGAGGCAAAGGCAACCCACCCCTGTTTCGAGCATTGGGGCTCTACCAATGGGTTTTTGATTAGGGGATTACAAAACCACCAGGACAGAGGTGTTAACTCGGCAAAGATCCTTATGGACTACCATCTGCATTTCGGATGCCACTCTCTGGGCAAAAGAAGAGAGAAGAGCTCCATCAATAAGAGCCTCAACTGGTACATGTTGAACACGTGGCACAATGCACACATATTCAACATAATTAATATAATGTTGCCACCTCCTGGATGGGCAGAGATAAAGGGGATAGTGAATAACAACAATATTAGTGTAAGTTGTTAGGTAGAATAGGAGTCCCCCCAATAGCCATCACGGCTAGAAGGGAGGAGATGGTGGTGGTTAAGGAAAGAGAAGGCGATGGTGTGAAATCTCATTGTTGTCTACAAAGAATTTATTGCATCTTGGTATTTGTGATGCCCCGAGCCTCGGCCTTGATACCATCCTTCAACTTCATCGATAAGCTTGCGCTCAAAAGCATCTCTTTCTTCCTGATTCGTGTTCTTCATTGCATCTTTGGCAGCATTAACCTTTTTCCTGTATTTGACATCAGTACCAAAGACCCAATTGACAAAGAATATTCTAGTTTCATTGTGTCATCTCATTTTATTCATGCCTTCCTTAGCAACGCATGCAGAGCATTCCATTCCCTAATAAATACACACATACTTGCCTTGAATATAAGGTACTTTCCTGTAAGCCCTGAGGCCAGTGGTTTCTGTCTGGACCTCAGGTGCATCTGCTCTTCTGTGTGTATTTCTGATTACTTAATTCAGTCTTTTACATCTGAGGTCCAGTACAGCACTTCCATTTTAGCATTCTGAGGACTCACCTGCATTTTTCTCTCCTACCGACCCCACCAGCGGAAGGAGGTTGAGTAGTTGTTAGTGAATGCCATGTGGTAAAAACTGTGGTATTCAGCACCAAGCGACAATGTGTTGAAGCGATCATGAGAAATCTATCCATTTATCAGTGGTCCCTGGTTCAACTGATAGAGAGCCAATGAACTATCATAACCACTGCAAGCGTCAACAGCCTGGAACAATCCAAATATAAACAGGAGATCACGAGCGAAGACAGTTTAGAAGATAGGGCCATCAATAGTACCGGTTCCAAGAACCGAGACTTCAGCGGGATGGACATATCGTAAACTTGCAGGTTTGGCTTAGAATGAGTAAAGAATAATTCCGTTGCAAACCAGTAAGTATACACAATTGAACTACTAAGTTCATATAGTAAATAAAAAGATTCTTAGAAATTTCTCAAATGTTCGGCCAGATCATGATGTCAACTCGATAGCATAACAGGACATATCCAGCTGCAGGACCAAAAGGTGCAGCGTACTTGATGATCATTAATATTAGACTAAAGCTAAATATAGATTAGAAAACTAACTAAATATAAACAATGGCCTTGTCATGCTGGTCAAGCGCATCCACAATTTGACTGAGAATTTCGAAAGTGTGTGTACACATAATACAATGATGGCTCGTAACCTTAGTCAAAAAACCCATCACATTATATCAGTATATCATTAACAGATCGTCTCCTTCAAGAAAGAAAACTCTATTTCATAGAAGAAATGTAGATATGGTGGTGATACGTTGCAAATAGTACAGACTAACGGTCGCCTGAATCAACGTAGTAGACAGGAGAGAAAGGTGCTCACCGCGGTATATCGTCGAAGATAACGGGTGAATCATACAGCTCGGTTGATAATCGATATTATCATCGGTGGGAACAGAATCAGGGGAATCCTCATCTTGTGAGAAGATATTTGCGAATAACGAATAAAGGCTCATAGTTATATTAAGAAGGACTGGAGCAAAGATGAAAATCTCGAGTAAAGCATTCATTCTGGGCCATTTTATAGAGATTCCAAGAAAGTGATATTTTTGGCACAATAAGGTATGTCAGTCGATTCAATTTGAAAGACAATTAATTAGTCGCCAGTGCATGATTGATCTACTCACACGAGTACGTCTTACCTCGATAGCCCCTAGGCATCAAGGCCCTTGTCCAAAGGCATCATCCGCTCAGGTGCAATTAGTATGCATTAATCCCTATTACTTTTACCAGCAACTTAGTCCTACCTTCTTCCTGCGAAATAGAGATCTCTGACATCTACTCAGGCTGAGCGACTTCAAAACGACTTCAGCAGACCACTCCTGTAGCTCGGGTGTAGTAGTGTACCACTATGTCACCCACCGCGTCTTAGCACTTGCTTGCTTGTTGTATAAAACTCATGTTAGGTGCTCCTTGTACTGGAAACGGAGGGCCAGCACCAGACAGAATCCTGACCTTTCACATTCGCTTCCCTTCAACAAGTCGACCTCCATTCGTCTCACCGCCAATTGACCAGACTAGCTTAACACCTAGCTCTGTGTCACAAAGACTGCCAAATGCAAATTACATGCTAACACCTCACCCGTTGCCCACCCTGCCAACCAATCTCCAGCCGCAAACCATGTTATTCTGCTACCAGCAGCATCTACTTATTTTCTACCTATGACATAACTGCCTTCAGTGCCAGGTTTCAACTGTCAACATCCAACCTTCTTCGACCATAGAACCGGGATGCACCGATAGCAAAACCCACCCAATGTACCGATAATCGAGCTTGAAGAAGTCGTAGGACTGGGAAGAAGTATCTCGTGGGGGGAAGTGACTGTAGGAATACAGCGCTATCGCGCCTGTACTGAGTTTCCGTGGCTCGCAGGCATGGGGGAAGGACCCGATTAAATGGGAGACCTGGATACTGATACTTTCGTGCCTGATAGAAACCAATTGATCCTTCCAGAGCAATTCTCGGCAGTTCTGCTGCTGTACAGACACGTTTATCCGATTCGAGAACATGACAACGAACGATTTTCGAGATTTTGGAGCCAGTTCAACGACGAGATCATCAACATCATACCCTCTTGGATCGGTCGAGTGTATGTGCACAGTAACGGATTCCAGGACCTATCTCTTCTGAAAATCCCTGCTAGTTAGGCAGAAGCGGCTAGGTCAACTGATAAAGAGCAGGCCAATATTGAGTGGGACGATGGCATCCTAAGATTTTCCTCCGTAGTGAAGGAATAAACATGTGTTGATAACATGTTTGAAGTTGACAGAGATTTTGGAAATGGGGATGGGATCAAGGTCAACTCATGGCCCGACAGAAGCGACCAGTGGCGGGATGACGAAATCTTTACATTTTCGTAGTTGACTGGCAACAATGACTGACCGAGCGGGTTTCATTTTGATTAGATAAATATTCCAGTAGCGGAATCACTGTCCCTCCTTTATAATTTCTGAATTGACAGGTAACAGTTTCTCGAATTTCCGTGCCTTTCCATGAGTCCTTCTGGGTTTCTAAGAGTAGAAAGAAGTCGGTGCGATTGTTGCAGTATTTTCAGCACAAAGATGGGTTCAACACACGAGATGAGCGTGTATCGTATCTTGCATAGTCATGATAGCGCCAACCATATGCCTTCTGCTGCTAGTTCACGATGCACAGGGCTTGCGAGAGTGAGAGAGAGAAAACAAAAATCACCAAAGAACTATTATAGTGAGAAGAAAACCAGATTTGATTTCTTTCCACAACTCCAATCATGTCAGAAGGTCTTCTGCCCTCCACTCTCCAGAATATCCTCGACCAGTCCACTCTCAGGTGGATTTTTTGTGGTATGTCATTCGTCCTTTTATCTTTATAATGCCTTATTTTATCCCAGGCGGTAAGGGCGGTGTAGGTCAGACATGGTCAACACTTGGGTGCCCCGTTAGCTGCTCACAAGTTCATCAGGGAAAACAACTACATCCTGCTCTCTAGCCATCCAACTGGCCGAAGTTCGAAATTCAGTCCTGCTTATTGTGCGCTCCTTCATCTCTGTTTACGAACGCGTGGAGCTGACAGCTTACTCAGTCTACCGATCCCGCACACAACTTGTCTGACGCCTTTGGTCAGAAATTCGGCAAAGATGCAACAAAAGTCAATGGATTTGACAACCTGTACGCTATGGAAATCGACCCAACTAGTGCAATTCAAGAGATGGTCGAAAATTGTGAGTCTCGGCTCTCCTATCACATCACACTGACGTACTTCATCCCGTCAACAGCAGACCAGAATGGTATGATGGGCTCTATGATGCAGGATCTTGCATTCGCCATTCCAGGTGTCGATGAAGCTATGGGTTTTGCTGAGATCATGAAGTGAGCACTTTCTCCATCTTTTGCGTCAATGCTCAATTTTGTCTCATTCATCAAGACACGTCAAGTCGATGGAATACGAAGTTATCGTATTTGATACTGCGCCCACTGGTCACACTCTCCGTTTCCTGTCGTTTCCTGCTGTCTTGGAAAAAGCTTTGGGCAAGTTGAGCACCCTGGGCTCGCGCTTTGGACCCATGATCAACCAAGTTTGCCCCACCTGTTCGTAATACACGTCATCCTGACCTATGATATTTCTCCAGATGTCATCCATGATGGGTGGTGACAGCGGTACTCAGGAAGATATGTTTTCAAAATTGGAATCTATGAGAGCTATCATCACAGAAGTCAATTCACAATTCAAAGATCCAGTACGTCCGTCTGATGAAATGTTGGTTTCTGACTCTGACCTCATGGCAGGAGAAAACAACATTCGTTTGTGTTTGTATCTCAGAATTTTTGTCGCTCTACGAAACAGAACGTCTTGTACAAGAACTCACGTCGTATGAAATCGACACACATAATATCGTCGTGAATCAGCTCTTGTTCCCGAAAAAGAGTAAGTCATGTTTGCATGTTACCGCACCTATTCTTGATCCCTATCCACAAAAAAATCAGATTCAAATTGCGAAAACTGTAGCGTTCGTCACAAGATGCAACAGAAATACCTTAATGAGGCTCATGAGCTCTACGACGAGTTTTTCCATATCATCTTGCTTCCCCTCCTGACAGAAGAAGTACGAGGCCCTGAAAAGCTGAAGGAGTTTAGCAAGATGCTTGTTGAACCTTATGTTCCTCCTCAAGATTAGTAGATAGTAGCAATAACGACGCTTTGCAGTGCAATACTTTTTTCTGTAACTGTAATCAGATAGATGTATAACAATATGAGACTGCAGTGATAATAATTTCATTGTGAGCTAAGATTACATTCATTATTGTCAGGTAGGCTAGATACATGAGTTATGATAAAAGAATGAGAACGAGAAGGAAAGGCCCAATGGAATTGAAGAACTACTGTGTGTGTGCAGGATCACGGCTTAGCAACCTTTTAACTAATGTATTGTAGTTAGCACCACTCTTCCCCAAGACTTTGCTCTTGAGCGTTTTCAACTTCGAATTCGTACTCACACTGGCATGCGCATCACCATTCTTTCTCATCTCAAGGTGGGCCAGCCCTCTGAGCTCGATAAAATCAGTTGTAGCTTGTGCTTTCAAAAACTCGGAGCTAGTCGATCTATGAGCAAGCCCCTCCAGCTTCACAAATCCTTCCAGATGTCCTTCATATTCTTGCACCTCGAGTACCCTAGCCGACATTGGAGACCCATCCGGCATCAACGATCCACCATTCGTCCTTTCGAGCACTTGGGTAATATCTAGGCTCTCTCCAGGAGGTATAGGATTCGGCTGTGAGGGTGTGACGCAGGGTATGTCCACTTCTTTTCTCAAAACGTGATCGACATCAACTGCAGAAAAAAATGCAACACCCTGGGGTAGGTCATCCATGCCAAGTTTATACGCGAAGAGCGATCGTGTCCAAAGATTAGCTATCTGAAGAGCAAGTGCTGCCCTGTATTTGTCTTCTTCCTTGACCAGATATCGTAATTCATCATGCACGGAAATCAGGTACCGTGCTTGAATGTCATAGTTTCTGATGAGATGTTGCATGGAGACGAGGAGGAGGTGGAGATAATCGACACCAGATGATTGGACGACCCAATTGATTCGAGATGTCATGTAATCTGAGCCAAATGTATCAGGAAGGTGTTTCTTCAAAAGAGCATGCGTGATTCCACATCCAAGAGCGGGAGTTTGTGGGCAATCTGAAAGAGCGATTTGTTCCAGCTTGTTGAACACATAACTTTCCGATCCACCATACCAGAATTTGCGGTCGAAAAAGTCGGTTCGATGGGTGTTCTTGCCCTTTGTTGATGCATATAGATTTTGTGCCAACTTTTGAGCTTGCTGGGGTTCCATGGAAGGATTGGATTGGAGAAGGAGCAATTGTGCATGTTTTTGCCCGGCACCATAGATTCGTGAGTAATTGAAGACTTTGGCAGCGTTACGGGAGATCCCAAGGATACTAGCTGTCTTGGAGTGTAGATCAGTGCCGGCAGCCTTAGTCCCTTCCAGCGTCATCCATCCGAGCGCTGTAGCTCCATGCAATCCAAACTGTGCATCGCCCATACAACTCGATATCCACAATTCCTCTGAATCTACATCCGCACCAACAATGGCATACCCCTCAGGTGCTCGGACCATGGTCTTGAGTTCTGACCCAACACGATCCTTTTTTGCATTACTAGCAGTAAGCCATGTCTTCTCGATAGCTCGCCTAGTCACAGCACCCATGGTGATTACCTGAGGAAGGATTATCCCCCACTTATTGCTTGGATCGCCTAGTTGGGGTGGTGAAAAACCAAGGTTTCTGATGCTGTCTTGCCAAACGACCATCTGGTTCATGATACGGTCTCTAGCACTTATCCAATAACTGCATTGAGCATTCATATCGAGCGCTTGTCTGGCTTCCTCACCAGGACTCTCTAACGTTCCATCTTGTGAGTGTTTGATGAAAGTTGTCGAGAGCGGGCTCCCTACGTTCTTCGCTTCGCCACCTTTGTGGGGTAGCTTGTAGAACCGATAATTGCTCGTTCCAGTCATATCAGCTAATGTCTTGTCAGCGTCATCATAGAATGCCAGGGGCTGCGACCGAGTGGCATATTGACCATTAGAAGGAACACGGAAGGTCCAACCATGTTCACGTGAATGGAATAACGGGAAACCTAACCAGGACAAACGCAAGAGCAGCGGCGCAATACGATTACGAACAGTTATGTCCAGTGTACCAGGAGGCTTGTCTTTCTTTGGCTTAGCAGCTTCCCAGTACCAGTGCGGCCAATACACAGGTGGTGATTTGACAGGTTTGGATTTGGTGGCTCGCCGGCACTTTCCATTTTCATCTTCCAAAACCAGATTCCAATCTAGTTGTGACAACCAAGGATCACCTCGTCCATCGTTTGCCGTCTGCAATGCATCTTCGATAAGCTTCATCACTTTGGCCTTTACCTCTGCACTATTGTCACGCCGTGAGATTTTCTCGACAAGTTCCAGATCAATTGAGGATAGATGATTAGTCTGAATCCACCTGAGGGCATGGCGGGGTGAAAGCACTTGTCCCACCTTCATACTGGTGACAGTTTCGAATCGGGAAACATCCCCTTTGTTGTCAAGATAATGCCACTTCTCCTTTGGGTTGTAACAAACAGGATGACCCTTGTAGGATAGCTTGAGAAGAAGAGGAAGAGTCTTCTCCATGGCTTTCGTACCCAAAGGTTCAGACCGGACTTGAGGGTACCAAGCGGGCAAGCCCTCAACTGGTTGCTCATCTACAGCTTGCTCTAATACCTATTTCAGTAATTAGCCAATCTTTCGAGAGCGGTGAGAAACACACCAGTCTGCCTACCTGAGGTACGATACCTCGAGACTTTCCAGCCACTTTCGGTGTCCAATCCAATTGATTGAGCCACGGATCCTCTTTCCACGTTTCCGGTGTATCTACGAGACACCGAGCACCTTCAGCTATCTCCTTCAATCTTTTTTTTACTCCTTCTTCCATCTGCCTATAAGTAGCTTCAGCTCGTTCTATATAGCGTTCCCATTCCTGATTTACGGTCAGGAAGCTAGAACCCATTTCCAGAATACCTGCAAAAGAAACAGGGTGGGGACAGGCCTGCAAGAAAGCGGGAAGGGTAACGGCGTAAACACGATGAGTGATATTAACATCTGAACAACAGTAATCCAGGTAATCGTGAATATTATCCCGGATTTCCTGGGGTGTGCTTAGCATGAAGTCACCTCGAATTTCCTTATCTAGTTCAACCCCGCAGTGTAATTGCGCAACGTCTCTGAGAGAATTGGCCGACGTCAGCTCTTCCCAACGCTTCTCCTGGGCGGCCTCGGTATCCTCCTCGATCAACGTGCTAATACTTTGTGAGAAATCAGCCATGCTCTGCGATATTTGCTCTCGAACTCGCCCCAGTTCCCCTCTCTTGGGTATATCTTGTTCTTCATTCTCTTGCTCTCGAACCTGATGAATGATGTTTTGAATAACCTCCATAGTCTCTTCCTGTTGCTCCAGCTGACTCTTCTTTGATTTTCGATACTTCGTCCATTCTGAGCGCTGATGTGAAGATATTCCTGTTACGGCCACATGCAATGCCATCGTATCAAGAAATCGAGTCGCCGTCCCTGCGACGTTATACTCCTCCAAGATGCGTGCCCGGTCATACGATACATTATGACCAACAACGACTCGAGGTATCATTGTATCACCGAGCGGGATCAATTGATTGGGATCCTCCGTTTCTTCGAGCAACCAAGGTGATATCCAACTATACCACGCATTTGAAGTCGCCGCACATGCCATAATAGCATACGGATGATACTTTGGCAGTGTTTCTACGTCGAATACGAGTATATTTTCGGGTTTCCCATCTTGCATCGGGAAGTCCACGGCTTCACTGTAACTAGCCCCATTAGGCATGTAAGTGTATTGTGTCCAACCGCTGCGTATATCCCAATATTCTGGTTTGGGTGGCAGTTGAATAGAAGCAAAAGATTTGGCTGGTTGGAGCCACGGCTCGGCAGCATGTGAGCCCAGGCGGTAGAAGTGTTCATCCATGTTGGTGCCTTGAAGAGGAGGGAGGCGGAAGCCTGTGTCTGGGATCCGAGAGCCTTGTGTGGGATCAAGGTTATGTTTTTGCAAGTGTTCTCTTGCAATCTGAACAAAGGCAGAGGACGGAGGTTCAAAGGACGTGTTATGAAAGAGCTGAGAGTGCAATTGACGCGAGATGAGCTGTACACCGACTTCATTTCGTTTAGCTATGAGGTAACGACATGAATAAAGTAATTTATTCTACCATATTAACTGCACTTACGCGTCCCTTGCGATATCGGTGCTACTTCCTGATCTCTCGGGACATTATCCTGCTCCTTATCAATCGTTTGTCGTGATAGGCAAGGCCTCTGCGGCGAGGGAAGAACTGGTGTTACAGGCTTCTGCTTGAGAGTCTGTTCACCGATTGAGGAGTTGCTTATGTGTCTGGAGATATATCTTGAAGGTCTGGAGGCAGAAGAAAAATTGGAGATAGGACGAAGCATCTGCCGGTATGTCTCGTATACTCCTCCGAGGAAATGGAATAAAATCAGAAGAATCACACAAGATTGAATATAAAGATATTTCTGCCCTAGGTCACGACGATAAAAGGGGGGGAAAAAGCTTTTCTACAAAAAAAAGGGGTTGGTGGAGTATTCTTAGGATCTGATGACATACTCAACGCAGCCACAAACATTAAACAAAGAAAAACAAAGATCAAACCAAGAGCAACATCTAATCTGTGGAGCTCAAATCATATTTCCGTACAACTAGTCTTCAATATCCCAGTTTCTATTGAAAAACGGATCTTTTCCAGGTGTTGAGCTTTATGTTGTTGATGACTCTCCCTTTCCATCAATTCTGCCCACTCCGCCTCTGATCATCCGCGCATAGCAGAACATGACGAACATCTTAGCAAAATCTTTCAAAAAACAAGGCACGAGAGGGTCCTCATGAACAGTCATAAGGCAACCATTTGCCTCAATAGGGCATCAGTCATGGGAGATACAATCATCAGCAATAGTGAGTATGGCGTGCAGCAGACGATATACAAGGCGAATGAGACACTTGAGAGTTCATATGCTGGCTGGGTAAACAAGGGTTGGAATGGCAGGTAAGAATGATGTACCAAGGAAGTTTGTCGGCCTCTGACTGCAAGGAAAAGATGGCATGGTAATTTCAGTTCATACATACCGTGACAACGATTGGAAAATTCTCTACTCCAGACGCAATGTCCTATCTGCTCTTAATATCAACAAGGGTACTGTGGACTCGTAGCATTCGTAACTGAGAAAATGCTCGGGGACGAGGAGGGGGGGGATAACTATGGAACACATGGGATAGGCCAGTCGAAAGATCAAGTTCGAGGTTTACCAATCCTACTAAAATTCTGAACGACTGACACCCTCTATAGCGACTGATCGCAAGCGCTAAGGGACGTCGCAAACACAATCATATACTTCTTTGAACTCTCTTCACGCCCTACCACAAGATCAGCCCAGAAATCCACAAAGCTCTAAAGAAAGGGAGGGCCAGCTTGATATTGCGCAGAATGATGCTGCTTGAAGCTGAGAAATTCCTCAAGTCACATATGGTAGATACCAAAGCTGATGATAACATTTTGGCAAAATAATCAATCACCTCTTCACGAGTTGGATAAGAGAAGAGACTGGATCCGGTCATGAGCAAAGGCATTCTGTGAACGGATGACCTCCAACTCTGGGTGAACTCACCATCATTGGCTGGTAGCATTCCGCTCCCCCCAGGTGAGTATAGTAATTTTCTATCAGGACATGATCATCTCTTGACTCGAACTGAACGGCAAAACTAGTCAAAGTATGTGATCATCATTCACCCGGATATTGTGGGATTATTGCGCTGATTAACATAACGTTGTTATGCATACGAAATGTTGCCACCAATCAAGACCATCATCGAGATGTAAATGAGATGTAAATTTGACGTCCCTGAGATTAAATGTCCGTCAAGGTTCGAGCTTTGTTGGGCCACAAGAAAGGTTTTAATCATCACAGCCCCACCAACACCTGAATCATTGTTTTCCAAAAGAACAGGTCAAATGAAAACTAGATGCTACAGCAAATTGAACAAAACAGGTAGTTGGCAGGCTCGTTAGGTTTACGTTACACTCAAAGAAAGATCTAAAAATCTAAAAACAAGCGCGAGTGTATGCTTCGTCATGAAAGTCGTGAGGGGAATAAATAATTAAGGGTGAGCATCCGTAATCGTGGACATCAGTGCCGTCAATAACCATTAGGTGATGAATCCGAAATAGTGCAAATTTGAACTCAGACTCAAAGGAAGGCCTTGGCCTGCATCATCCAGAGCTTCGCATACTCTCCATCTTTTTCAATCAATGCCTGATGTGTACCTTCTTCGACGACGACAGAATTTTTCATAAAACTAAAAAGTATCAAACGTTTTCGTTCGCATTAGGAGGTTGCACACGATCACTCACAGAATGACATCAGCGTGACGAGTTAAATTCCCAAAGCGGTGAGATGAAAACACCATGGTCTTATTCCCTCTCAATGTCCGTAAACGCTCAAATAAATCTATCCGTTGGTCAATCAATCATAAAGTCACTGACTCACAACATCTTACCGTGCTCAGCAGTGGGGTCGAGACTTGCAGAAGGCTCATCGAAAAGAAGGAGACCAATACCAGAATCACCATTTTCATGATCACCTACTACTGACTTCATGAATGTCCTCGACCTGTGCAAAGTATGAATACAATCCATCAGTTTCAGAAAAAACTTACAGTGCCACCCGCTGTGCTTGACCGCCAGATATGCCTCTACTTGGACTCCCTGATCTACTATCCATTGCATACTTGACAGCACCATAGTCCACGACTCGACCAAACATACTGAGATCGCGAGATTGATAAGACAAAAAGAGAATTGATCGCACCACGTACCTGGTCGTGCCTTCCGGTAATCCAGAATAGTAATCCCTGACAGGTCTTTCCAAGTATGTTCCATATTTATCAGGAAAATTCTCAACGAAAGTGCTGGCACCTCCGAGTTGGGCTGCCTCTCGAATGTATTCCATATTAGTTGCATGTGGTGCAACAGGAGCCCCCAGACCTATGTTGTCAGCAATCTAAGACCTGGTCAATGACTTGGAAATGGAGATTCTGAGTTGAGTCTTACTGAAAGTGGAAAGTGGGTATAATCCTGGAAGAGTACAGAAGTCACTCGCCTGAGGTCTGCTAGTCTGAGTTGGCAAACCTCACGACCATCGACGAATATTTCTCCTTCCGTGGGGTCATACAGACGTGCAATCAATTTGAGGATTGTGCTTTTACCGCTGCCATTAGCCCCGACCATGACCTGTAAACAAGATATTAGAATACGGCGATACGAAGGGCGCTTGCATTTACACAAAGTTGTCCTTTATCTATCTTGAAGGAGACATTCTTGAGAGCCCAGTCTTCACAACCTGGATACCTGAAACTAACATTTCTTGTATAGAGGTCAGAAAATTCATATCGGTAACCTGGATAATTAGCGCCACCATACCTAAATTCAATACTAATGCCTGATCTAAGGCTTGCAGTATCCTCAGGGAAATGTTGAGTCCCGTCGGAGACTCGGTTGTGAATCTCGGTAACCTCGTATAAACGCCGAACACTCAACAGTTTATCGGCAAAAGAGTCGGTCTCCGAGAAGAGGCTCCACAGCGTGAAGGTAAATGACTGGGTAGTCTGAGTAATCAGGTTCAAAGAGGCCAAAGAGATTGGGATAGATGCGGGATACTGGATTGCCCGAAGCGTAAAGACAATCTACCAGAAAATTGAGTTTGACGTGCAACGGGATGCAACTTCCAGCCACACACCTGGGGGAGCTCTTTGAAGGGGTCTTGCAGAAGACTCAGTATGCCTAGCCTATCTTTGATCCTTGTTGTAGCAGCCGCTACCCAAAAGTCGCCTGCTCTGTCTTTGAGGCGCTCCACGCCAAGCTTGTATTCTGGAAATTGATTCATGCACTAAGCGCCGAATGCAATGCTCCACATCATTACGCACGTTGTAGTAGGTAAGGCCACATTCCGCCAGCGGTGATCTCTTTGCGATGTTCAGGATCGTGGACAACTCTTTTCAATCCTTCATTGCGGATGTAATCCACATCTCGGGTGGTTGCGGCCCAGACTATGAGTGGAGTGTGAGTGAGCCGTACTCGGGAGTTGAAGGAAAAGTGCACACCTCCTCTATGAAAGAAAGGCTCACGAGTTGCACTTCTCTGAAATAATGCTTCAGCGAAGCTGAGGAGAGCTAGCAAGGGACCGTCCTGTTGATCATTGAGGACACGAACGAGGACAGACAGCTGGGAAGCAAGCTGCACGACTGTTGTCATTATGTGGGAGATCATTGTGACTGTATCCCAGGCAATGCTTGATCTAGAGCTCTGTGGGAAGGATGATTCTAGTTGCCGTTGGACTTTGGGGTCGTCGAAGGTTGGGAGGTCCAGACGAGCCATGGCATGAAACATATGGACGGAGTAGTATTGTTTGATGCGGGCATTGAGGGGCACTGCGAGACGCTGTTTGGTGTAGCGCAGTATGCGAGCTGCGAGAGCGCAAAGAAATCGGCCTGAAGCGACTTGGAAGAGGAGTGATTTGTCGACGGTTCGATGCTCCACGGCAGTTTGAACCTGCCTCCGAGTCAATAACTGGGCGAGAGTCTAAATTGAAACACACAATGTGCAGCAGCTGTCCAGAATACCTGCATGGGGCATGAGCGGATGGGGATTGGATATTTAATTTAATAGGACAGACCAGAGAGAGAGAGCGGGAATAAGAGAGACGACGAGTTCTATGACAAGGTAAGCGAGGAGCAAAAAATTGCACTCTCGAATAGAAGTAACGTCGATGAGCATTTTCCAGACATACGGAAGATTTTCAATGACATCGAACAGGGGGTGAAGAGTTGGCCAGCCGACAAGACGGGGAGCAATTTCTTCATAAAGATCCCAAACGCCGATGCGAGAATGTTTGACACGTGAGCTGTCTTCAGTGTCAAAAGTGCCCTTTCTGGAGGAAAACATTAGCCGTTTTCTGCTGTGAGGCCGGGGCATCCTCTCCTCAAATACCTGCCCAATTGATCAGCACGTTCTGTCGTTCATTTCTCGAGTCACGTGCGCTGACGTCACTGGCTCACTTTGTCATGTGACTCATGAGCCCGATATAGACTGGCTCCCGCTCTGCACGCAGGATAGAGTCCATGCAGGCCATACAGCCCATGCAGTCTATGTCATACCTCATGTTGCTTCACCGCTCACCCTCTTTTAATTGCCCTGCTTTTTTACCTATAAGTCTGCCACAGAAACTTTTCTCCGCTTTTTGCACCCTTTTTCTAGCAATCTGATTTCCATTTCACGACTCATCCTACACGGAAAACACATCCCCCATGCTCTCATACCCGCGGGCTCCAACTTTCTCGACACAGCGAGGCACGGTGATGCTCAAACCCTTCACAGTCATGACATCAGTCCTGCCCGACTTGCATTTTCCATCAACTTCGGACGCGGGGAAACAAGCCTGCTTCTTGTGGGGAAATTTGACTTTGTATCCGATGTTGTTCATTTCCTCCTCCTTGGACTGTACAGAGTCTGCAGAACTCTGATCTCTTTCTGTGATCCCGTACTCTGTGCCTTTGACCCCTGTACGTTATTTTTGGCGTGACCTATCCAATCATTTTTCGAGACTCAAATGTCCGCTTCCAGACTGATGGCTTCGTACAATCACCGTGATCATTTCACGGCGAATAGACTTTGAGATTGCATCATCCATCGTTCACTTGACCTCCCTGTGGCTCATTGCACTGCACCGCACCCACCGCGCGGTCCGCTGCATATCAGCCTATGGTCGGTGATACAAGCGGATCTCATCACATATCCTCTGTGACATTACCAGAT
>Ga0153986_1000228_pt1 | contig 18220 bp, 20 predicted proteins | sample TSGA070MetaG_FD_104724 | JGI IMG/M metagenome (GOLD analysis project Ga0153986, IMG submission 104724) | Attine ant fungus gardens microbial communities from Georgia, USA - TSGA070 MetaG | ecosystem: Host-associated > Fungi > Mycelium > Unclassified | place: USA: Georgia, Alexander Wildlife... | reverse complement strand
ATCATGCTGGAGGATACAAATGTATATCAGCATCTGATGCAAGTAAGAAAAGGTGTCCACATGGGCTGACTGATGACTATACTGATGACAGTTTGGTCATGTCTTACCCCTCATGCTTACCACATGAGTATGTTTGTGCTGTAATAGTACAGTGGGCCTTCATTCACTTGGTATGTAGCTTTGATTTGCCTATCTATACAAGACAAAAGGTCATCTTGGGTTTCACAACATCGAGAAGACCCAAAATTCGAATCTGGTACCCTGCTGAGTTTTCAAGTTGTCCACAATAAGCCATCAAGGATTTCAAAGCTCAGTTTCATTCTTAGTGTTGTATATCTTGCGATCTCTTGGCCCAGTGAGAAAACTCATATGAATATCAATGAACACAGGCTGTTTTGTATGAGCATTCATCTGCTTCTCAGCCCCCATCTTGGACGATTGATAGCAAATTTGGATGTAGGAAACATCTTCCTTTCACACAATGATTTTTTTTCACAGTGATATTCCCACGACTACGGCAATCAAGAAGGGCATTAATACTGCACTGCACTGAAGGCGTTTTTAGTTTAGCACAGGATACTTTCTTATGGTCGCTCTGGACCCATTGAAATATAACTGTCTAGCCTTCGTCAGTTCGCCAGGTGCCGTCGACAAGGATCTGAGAGGCATTGCCAATGCCAAAGGTGGCGACCTCAATTTTCGGTGTCGCCAACACTCTGAGATCGCCTCTTGTTTGCCGAAAAGTCGTTTGTCATGTTTTCTATCTCAAGACCATCTGAATATTAATATTTTTAAGAGCTTTGAAAAGCGTCTATCCCAATTTGTCTAATCCGGCTCGATTCGAATTCGGTGTACACGCATTTTGCTATCTTTCCCAAGTCTCGATTTAAATGGTGGGAAGGATTTGTTCTAGTCACACGTCAAAATGCCGATTACATATGGATCGGGTTATGCTCATCGCTTTCATTGAGAAGAGTGGAACCGAAGAGGAAAAAACCAGCTGTGGTGTTTTGAATCTAAGAACCGGACTAAAGTTTGAATGAGAGAATGGCCCGCAGTTCGCGGAAAGAATGTTCAACAGTTGGTTGAACGTGGTAAATTGCTGATAAATAATTAGACTGTCATTCTATCACACCCCTACCTACGCCTAAGTGGCCGGCGTGAAAATCTGGCTTAAATTGGTGTATGATCGATTTGTAGTAGTTTCTCATCTCAAGGTGCGTTGGTTAACAAGCTCTCAAGAACGGGCTACCGAGATAGATCTCTTCTGCCCAGTAAGACCTGATATTCTACATGCATGACGACGACACAGTTCAATGGCCACGACACCAATTCAAATTGTTTATACTACGGTCCAATCGGAACAATTGGGTAGCGACAAGAACCTAAGCGTTGGAGTAGTCAATTTCAGCCTTCAAGTGTCGAGTATGAGGGCTCACACTAGTGGTGTTCGCTGTGACCCGAATTGAAGACGAGATTGTCTGCAAGGACATATGCCGAAAATGCAACGACAGCGATGCCAAAGCCAGGGAAGAGGTTTCGGAACATCACGCTCTTTTGAAAGACAGAATGGTGACGCCAAGCGTCTCGTTTCGCCCATGGATCTCTGAAAAGCGGGAGGTTTGACATCAAGAAGCTCTGACACAAGATAACTGAGGTGAGCTTCAGACGAACGAAGAAAGCTCGGTTCGACTTACACAGAGGCACTAGGCTACAGTTCAATGTATATGGTTTACTTACAGGGTAGAGGCGTGACCTGCCAAGTTAGGGCCGGTTCGTAGGACTTAGCTGGCCAACCGTCACCGCACAATTACACTTGTTATACTCGACTCTAGCTTTTCTTGTACTCGAGGCCAGCACAAGCATATCCACAGACCCTGCTATGTTCTCGGATGATGACCGGCCGCTTGTAGCCAGGTCCTCAATTATTGGAATGAGCCATGCGAATGGGTCCAAGATGAATGGACACGTCAAGGAAGAAGGAGACTCCGAGATGAGTGAGAGTAATGATGAGCCCCTAGTAAGTCATAGTCCTATCACCTTGGTCCAGCTCAACTTGAATTTGATCTTTCGCATGTTGACGTCCCAGGCCTCACACAAGCCTGGAAAGATTTCTCTAAAGAGGAAGCAGGCACTAATAGCCGAGTCTTCTTCTAGCGATGATGATATCCCCCTCGCTTCTTCACCTGCCAAGCCCACCAAGTCTAAGCAGCAAAATGGCAAGGGTATGCCAAGCAAAGAGTGCGAAGATAAAAGGCCTCCTAAAAAGAAGATCAAGCAGGCACTGGATATGTCTGTCCTAACCTCTGGTGGCGAAGAGGATAAATACATTCTGAGCAAGAAAAATCCACGAAAGACAGGCAAAATCACTAATAACCGTCTCACAGGTGAAGAGTTGGAAGACGACAAACTTATCTCTGGGAAGGCGGCCACGAGAGGCCGTGGTGTTATCCAGGACGAGCTATCAGGATCAGACATACAGAAACCCAAGAAGCGGGGAAGAGCAAAGAAGGAAGAGGATTCAGCAACTTTCCCGGCGAAAGGGAGAGTAAAGAAAGAGGAAGAAGAAGAAATCGTCTTCAAGTGGTGGGAGCAGGATCCGAATGATGACGGATCATCAAAATGGACAACACTTGAACACTTTGGTGTCATCTTTCCTCCGCCATATGAGCCACTGCCACCTGGCATAAAGATGAAGTATAATGGTCAGTTTTCAGCTCCTTGCCACTTGCACTGTGTCTGAGCGTCTCAGGAAAACCTGTTGATCTTCTACCTGAGGCTGAGGAAGTCGCTGGTTTCTATGCTGCAATGCTTGGGACCGAACATGCTCAGGATGCGACATTTAACAAGAATTTTTTTGATGACTGGAAGAAGGTCATGACAGAATATCCTCCGGTGCGTATCCCTGATTTTATCCAACTTCGTCTGCTCAATGTACCTTCAGCGGAATAGTGTCAATATACTCAACTTTGACTCCTGTGATTTCCGCCCAATGTTTGAATACTTTGAATTAGAAAAGGCAAAGAAAAAGGCCATGTCATCAGAAGAGAAAAAAGCAGCCAAGAAGGTTAAAGAGGAGTTGGAAGCCAAGTACACTTACTGTCTGTTGGATGGTCGCAAAGAGAAAGTTGGCAATTTCCGAGTTGAGCCTCCAGGTCTCTTCCGCGGACGCGGCGAGCACCCCAAGAAAGGTGCACTCAAGGTTAGCTTTACCTCTAGGTCTTGTAGCTATAGGCTGACTGATGTGAAAGCTCCGAGTGAGGCCCGAAGATATCACCCTCAATATTGGGAAGCATGCCCCAATACCCGTTCCGAACGTTCCTGGAAAATGGAAGGCTATTCAACATGACAACACTGTGACTTGGCTAGCAAATTGGACTGAGAACATCAATGGAAACCACAAGTACGTTTTCCTCGCTGCGGGCAGTTCCTTGAAGGGACAGAGTGACATGCAAAAATTCGAGAAGGCCCGTGAACTCAAGGTATGCTTGTGTCGTTGAACACGCTCACTAGAATGTTCTAAACCTAGTTCTAGATACATGTTGACCGCATTCGTCTTAATTACCAAGCTGACCTCAAGTCCAAAGTTATGGCAGACCGACAGCGTGCAACTGCTATGTACTTCATCGACAAGTTAGCTCTTCGTGCTGGGAATGAGAAGGGCGAGGATGAGGCCGACACCGTGGGTTGTTGTTCACTTCGCTGTGAGCATGTGACGTTAGAGGCACCAGATAATATCACCTTCGATTTTTTGGGTAAAGACTCTATCCGGTATTACAACTCGGTTCAGGTCGAACCCCAGGTGTTTAAGAACATTCGAATCTTTAAGGGAAACAAGAATGACGAGGATAGTCTATTTGACCGAGTGAATGTAAGAATGTTCTGTCCCTGAGTCACATGGAGCGTGTGCTGACGCTGCCCCTAGACGAGTTCCCTAAATAAGCATCTCAACAATGAGATGAAGGGCCTAACTGCAAAAGTGTTCCGTACCTTCAATGCTTCGATTACATTCCAGCGCTTACTTGACGAGCAACACCTTTCCGATGCAACACTTCAAGAGAAGCTGAACTCTTACAACAAGGCCAATCGTGAAGTTGCTATATTGTGTAACCATCAGAGGACCGCTCCCAAAACGCATGATCAGTCAATGGAACGGATGCGGAACAAAGTTCATTTTTCATCGTGTCATCATCGCTTGTGCTCATTCGAGACTAATCTAGCATCGTGCACTGAAGTACGAACGCATGAAGCTTCGTCACGCTTTGTTTGCTCTTGACTCCAAATTCAAGAGGAATGAGAAGTATACAGAGGATGAGTCTGATCTTGAGGATGAATGGGTCGTGGAGCATGAAAACCAACTACAAGAGAAGGAAATTGAAAAGGCTGAGAAGAAGTTTGTCCGAGATAACGAGAAATTCTCCGAGGAGGGCAAACAACCTCATGATGAAAGCGTCCTCAAAGAGCGTATAGATATCATCAAAGAGAATTTCAAAAGGCTTGCTGAAGAGCGTAATACTAAGAAGGCGACACTCAAACGCGAGAAATCAGCTGAGAAGATAGAGGAGATGATCGACAAGCTTACTGAGAGAATCCAAGCCTCTAAGCTGCAGATGATCGATCGAGATGAGACCAAGGAGATTGCGCTGGGGACCAGGTGAGTTGTCCGTGAACATAGATATCACACCATTGACATATTAACAAATACAGTAAAATCAATTATCTGGACCCTCGGTACGTCTCGCTTCCAAAGATTGGATGTTTATTTATGAGTTGACAGGATTACTGCTGCGTGGTGTCAAATACATACTGTTCCCATTGAGAAAATCTTCTCAAAAACATTGATTTCTAAATGTAGGTCGCTGTGTCGCTACATTCATACCTCGGGCTCAAGAACTGATACAATCGTTCCAGTCCCTTGGGCTATGGAGGTTGAGCCAGACTGGAAATTCTGAACTGGTGTTCGTATCGTCTATAGAGGTTACTATTTATTGAGCCACCCGAGTTGGGCGGCTCTACTAATCGTCTCTCGATGATCGATGATCGAGGGATTTCGTACTCTCGTTTTGAAAAACTCGTCAAATTCAGTATTGAAATAGCAGACACTGTTAGTGATCATACGCTCCCGGTTGTTGCTAGCAGATACCTGAGCTGTCGGAAACTACACTGGCCGCTAGTAATCCGCCTAAACTACAATGAAGTTGACGTCAGTCGTCCTTAGGTTAGAAGGACTGTGCTAGAACTTACATGTGGTATGATACAGACATGAATGCTCACAAAGTGCTATGTGTACAACATGACTCTGACATACCAATTGCATGGAGAGGATAGTGAGAGTACAACAGAACCATGAACTGAGGAAAGTTACAGTCGTAGTGTCCGAGAACTTATGTAGTAGTGTGTTAGTAGTGTGTTAGGGCGTCTCAAACAAGGGCCTTGTGTTACGTACGTATTCTGAATCTTCTTTCATCATACACGAACTCTGCTATGAACAGGCAGACTGACCCTCGTAACCTTTTTGTCACTCAGACTGCATTCTCTGCCCTCAATGTCGAGTCCGGAGAAGATACAGCAGAGGAGGAAGTTGCTGAGGAGCCTTCAGACAGGTATCCTTTTTTAGACGCGGCAACATATTCCATTACGGTTTTTTGAATATATTTACAGCGTACCTGCCGCAGCCAAGCCGTCAAAATCTGCTCTCAAGAAGGCTACGCGACAAGCACGACAGGAAAAAAAGGAAAAGCAGCGCGCAGAGGCACGAAAACGACGATCAGAACTTCAGGGTTCATCCGTTGAGTCCTTGAACAAGGACTCAATCTCCATTGAAACTGCTGCTGTCTCTTCGTTTCCAACTTCAGATGTTATAGACATGCCTTTGACTCTACAATCTGAAGCAAAACCACAAGTTGGAACTGAACCTGAAATACCGGTAGTACCAACACCTCCACTCTCTGAGCCTGAGGTGCATGCGCTCCCGACTTATCCTCGAGAGGAATTTCAAAAGACTCAGTCTAAAACAGAATTGGTTGAGCAGCCTGTGTCTCGGGCAGATATTTCCACTTCTCTGCCCCCAAAATCTGCAGAAAAATCTGCAGCAGAGGCTGAGAAAAGAAAGAAACGACAGAATTTGTTCCAACGAACGGTGTGGACACTGATTATGATTGGGGGATTCATCGGTAGGTTTTTCAGTCTCTCTACGTCTGATTGAGAATATGATGTCTTTTCGGAAAGGACTCTTACTTTTAGGGCATATATATATGATCCTCCTCGTTATGGCATGCCAGACTCTTGTATATCGCGAAGTCACAGCTCTCTTTTCCCTTGCAATGACAGAAAGTGACTCTCATAATAGAGGCACTGTCAAGGCCAGAGATCCTTGGAGCAAAACCCTGAACTGGTATTTCTTTGCGGTCACTAATTATTTTCTTTACGGGGAAAGTATCATTTATTACTTCAAGGTCCGTTATCTAGCTTACCTGCACACTCTCACTGAACGTACTCACAGCATGTTGTATTTGCGGACGCGCATCTAGTACCGTTCGTCACAAACCATCGCATGATCAGCTTTACCCTCTATATTATTGGTTTCATGGGTTTCGTTATGTCGTTGAAGCGAGGTTCATTGAAGCAACAATTCGGATTGTTTTGCTGGGTCCACATGACCCTTCTCATGGTTGTCGTCTCAAGGTATGCTCTGAGTCTGTTCAGAGTGTTCAATCGCCTAAATTGGATCTCTCAAGTCACTTCATCGTGAACAACATCCTGGAGGGATTAATCTGGCTCTGGGTTCCTGCATCTCTTGTCATTTGCAACGACGTCTTTGCTTACATTTGGGGTATAACTCTCGGGCGTACACCTCTTATCAAACTATCGCCTAAGAAGACGGTAGAAGGCTTTGTTGGTGCCTTTTTCAGCACCGTTGTTTTCGCACTTTGCTGGGGCAGCTTTTTCATGCGCTTCAACTATATGATTTGCCCTGTCCATGACTTGGGCGTGAGCGTCTGGAGCCCCATCCAGTGCAAACCTAACCCAGTCTTTGTCTGGCAGGAAATGCCGTTGTGGCGACCGTTCTCCTTGATTCTTTCGATTGTGGTGTGTCTCTCAGTCCATCTCCCGCGCTGAGTATCTGATTTGTGTCAAAAGTTCAATCGATCAATTCCTTCCATCTCATATACCACTTATCATCTACACTTATTGTTAATGGCGTGCTTCGCTTCTCTTGTCGCTCCCTTTGGAGGCTTCTTTGCGTCTGGCTTCAAACGTGCTTTCAACATTAAGGATTTTGGTCACAGTATCCCAGGCCACGGTGGGATGACCGACCGGATGGATTGTCAGTGAGTGAATTTCCCCGTCTAGCTATGAATTGGGATTCAATAGACGTTGTAGGTTCCTTATGGGTGTGTTTACTTATGTATACTATAGCAGCCTCATCCGGGTACACCATGTTACTGTTGGTTCAATACTTCAAATCATCGTTAGCGATCTTACTGTGCAAGAGCAACTGGAATTAATTTCAGACCTCAAGCGCTACCTTGGTAAAGTCACAGCTTAGAGTGACTACAAAATGCGCGGACCAGTGGGTCATCCGGTTGCGGGACGTATGGCTTTACACTTCATATGAAATACTTTGCTATGTATGCTGATGGAGTTTTGGTCCGTCGAGCTACCATATGGATATTTAATATAAACCTGTCATTCTATTCCTAGACCCTTCAACAACCGTCCATTTTGCTAATCCTCCGAATGACATGGCTTTTCGATCCAAGGCATTTTCAAACCCTCGGAGTCCAACCCCTTTTGCGTTCCGTCCGTCTATTGTTGTGATGAACATCAGAGATAACTCAGTTTCATTCATCACCAAATAAGTCAAACTCCAACCACCCTCTGCATTTGGGTGTAGGGGTATAGGTTTGTGTCCAGGAACCAAAAGGACATAAATGTAGTTGTCACCCTCACTGATCGTCATATGTTCACAGCGCTTGAACAAGGTGAATGTCACCGTCTGTCCTTTTTCAACAACATGTGATGCTGGCTGGAGAAGGTCAATCAAGAATCCTAGCCGATGAAAATCATTGAAAATGACAGGGCCCGGTGGAGCCAAGATATAGTCTTCCCATAACAATGAACTCCCGTCTTCATCAGCTATTAATTGGAAGATGGGGTTGGAAGGGAAATGGCGTCTTGCAAACTCTTTAGGGGTAGAAGTAAACCAAGATGAGTCGAAACGCTGCTCGTAGGTTGAGCCGTTGAGTACACCAGCACCCCAGGTAGCATCTATGAGGTGCCATTCACCATCCATGAAGACGCAATTCCAGGCGTGATTGGTGCTCATCTCCGGAATAGGCTCCGCGGCAGCAGGGTCTCGATAGCCGAAACCTTTGCCGTGGCCATCCACCTTGTACACCTGCAATCCAGCTTTCTCTGCAAGATCTACAAAAAGTCCCGAATAACCTTCGCAGACAGCCAAGCCAGATGATAAGGTCGAGTCCGGGGTAGCAGGTCTGACGGTTCCGGTGAAGAAGGAATGTGTATCATAACGTATATTATGGTGCAGCCAGGTGAAAATCGCCCGTGCCTTCTCTGTTTCGTATATGAATGGTCCCGTGAGATTATGTGCCAGTTCATCCAGGGAACTGACATACTGTCGCGGAAATTGCAGAACATGTGCATCGACTATTGAAAAATCATGACACTTAATGCATGTTCCTGCTGAAAAGATCCCACCGGTACTGCTCGGGACATCTCTAGCTATATTGTTATCACACCCAGGATCATGATATAGCCCTTCGTCTGCGTCACTTTGGGTATTATAGCCGAATTTAGATGGTTGGTGATGCTTGTTTCCTACATAATGATTTGACTGTATTGGAGCTGGTGGTTTCGGCGGAATTTTGCGACGGGGTGGAAGTTGAGGGGCTGCATCGAGCTCATGCTTCGGTCCCTGCAGGCGTTTATCAGGAATAGGTGGAGGTGGTCGTGTAAGCAGCTTGTTCAGATAGTCAGGGTCTAACCCTGCAAGAATAAGAGTTCTCTTGGGTGCACCCTTGCCAGTCATCTCCTTGACGCGGGATGGGAGTGGCAGAGGTACACGCCGCTGAGGGGCAGAATAACCGACATGAGAATTTTGAGGGAGTAGTTTTATAGGGGAGCTATTAGATGTTAAATTATACTCTCACGAACGAAATAGAGTTTTTATGAACTGGACTCTCATGTGGCGTGGCAAGCAATACAGCATGATTGTGAAATATCATATCATGTTGATGGAAGTGGACAGGAGAAAGGAGATATACAATAAGCGATCATGATCTGGGTTTCTCCTGTGAAGGCGAGTCAGAGGATATGTTGGAGCAAGAATATATACAACATACTTTCTTCTCCTTCCACAAGGCAAGAAGGCCAACACCAGATACCTTTACAACCTTAAAGCGTACTCCGGGAATATCACCTTTAGCTTTGCCACTGCGACCAAAACCAGAAATGAGAACCTCATCGTTCTCGTCCACAAAGTTCAAGCAACCGTCATTCTTTCCTGGTGTCAGTACCACAGACGTGGACGACATGAGTAACTTACAGGGACAAAAGCGGTGACTTTCTTTCCATTCTTGATAAGCTGGACACGCACACACTTGCGGATGGCAGAATTAGGTTGTTTGGCTTCAACACCAACTTTCTCGAGAACGATGCCCTTTGCATGAGAAGAGCCTCCAGTAGGTGATGTTTTGTAGGTGTTCCCCAAGGTGCGTTTTTTGTAACTTTTATCCGCCTAGAAGTTATCGAGATGTCAAACATCATTCGAAGATATCTGAAGAACGAACCCAGCGGTTCTCACGACGAGAGTTGCGAAGCTTGCGGGCGGCCTGAAGTCCACGAGGTTTGTTAGCTATTCAAGGCGGTGTCAGCAGCGACATCAGAATGAGGGAAACAGACAACATACAGCCCATTATTTGCGATGGGTGCTGAGGGTTTTTCTGTTACCTAGTGTGTAACTCCAACCTTATTTACGAAAACTGTTACAGTATTCGGCTATCTCCGCTCCAGATTATAACGTGATCACTCATGTGATTAGAAGGAAGCTTCACGTGCGCAATGTTCTCTTCCTCTGCTCGGCATCTTACGCGTGTTCCTCCTCGACAATCCCATCAATTATTAACATGCCGCCACTTTAACGGCAATGTCTCCCTCTTAGATGAACTCGAATACCGTGGCCTCGTTCAAAATGTCACAAGGTAATTATATTCACCGGGACCAAAGACATCCAGGCTGAATAAATAATAGACCAGAGGCCCTCAAGCAAGCGCTGCAATCGAAATCTCGAACCGTATACTCCGGCGTTGACCCCACCGCTTCTTCCCTACACATCGGTCACTTGCTTCCATTGATGACTTTGTTGCATTTTCAGATTCGAGGACATCGGATTATTCCACTGGTGTGACTGTACCTCAATCAGAATGTGCGCATACCAATTTATTGCAGATAGGCGCAGCAACAGGCCAAGTTGGTGATCCCTCTGGACGATCGACCGAGCGCTTACAGGCCAATATTCAACAAGTTGAGGATAATGCTGCATCGATCGCAAAGGGTATCCAACTCTTTTTCGAACGTGCATTAGCCTATGCTCGAAGTAGATTAGAATACAGTGACTCCCCAACGTTGTCCCTGCAGAACCCCTGCATATTGAGCAATCTTATGTGGCACGATAAGTTCACTATGCTCGACTTTCTTCGGGGAGTGGGAAAACATGTTCGGATCAATGCCATGCTCAGCCGAGAGAGGTGTGTTGTCGTATCATTCCCCTTTACACATCTTCTCACCCTTCTATCTTAGCGTTCGGGCTCGGTTAGAGTCCCAGCAAGGATTATCCTTCACTGAGTTCACCTACCAACTGCTTCAAGCTTATGATTTCTATCATCTATTTAAACATCATAGCTGTAATATCCAAGTTGGGGGATCTGACCAATGGGGAAACATGCTGGCTGGTCTTGAGCTAATCGGACGTCAGGGGAATCCTGACTCATCTGGCCTCGAGACGTCTGCTTTTGGCTTGACAACGCCATTGCTTACCACCTCCACAGGTGAGAAGTTCGGGAAGAGTGCAGGCAACGCTGTGTGGCTGGATTCCAAATTAACTAGTATTTTTGATTTTTATCAGGTACGTTCTTGGACATAGAACATACCTCATGATCTCAATCCTAGACGTCATCATTGTATCAGTATTTCCTGAAGGTTACTGATGACGACGTCGAAAAATACCTCAAATTATTCACTCTTCTCCCAAGGGTTGCCATCACTGCGATCATCCAGAACCACCAGGTACACGCAAAGCATAGGCATCGATATGGAGTGGTTGACTGGTGACATCCAGGTTTCTCCTGAAAAGCGCATTGCTCAGAGGCGATTAGCCACAGAGGTCACTGAGCTTGTTCATCAACGTATGTCATCTCTGGTGCTCTAGGGACCGATCGATTCTAACCATCTTAATGACCCTTTAAATCTTTATCCCCATCGATCTTTGATTATAAGAGGATGGTCTTGTTCGTGCAGAAACTTTGACTCAAATGTTCTTTGGATCCGACTATGAGGGACTTCGAGCTGAAAATGTGAAATCTGCTCTGGATGGAGATCCTCGTCTTGTGATGTTGGATCTCCAAGAAATTCAAGAGACCCCAGTGACCAAGCTTGCCGCAAAGTATGGTCTAATTGCTTCTAATTGTGCGCTCACCCTTGATCCCGGATCTCAGCCTGATTCTAACATCCGTATTCAGCGGCTGCAAAAAATCTCGTCGCATCTCGTGGACTCTATGTCAATAATCAGGTGGTCACGGAAGCACAATATACAATTCCAGTGTCAGACCTGATCGACAAGAGTATAGCCATCCTCCGAGCAGGGAAAGGAAAATTATTAATAATAGTAGCCAACTAGAAGCTTTCCAACAGTCAATCATGCAGAACATGATCCCAGGTTACTCAATCTATTTTAGTACATTGCTATCATACTCTGTCAATCGATACGGATTGAACTGTATAATCTGCGCACAGCCCAATATGACGCGAGGAAACCGATTGTCCCGGTCACAAGGAAATCCATCAAAACAAGGAGGCAGAGATAGCCGAGATAGAGTAGTACACTCGAAAAAGAACCTAATGACATACGAGATGCCCAGTAGAAAAGGCCGTAGGCAAGTAACCAAAATGCACTGCCCCCGCCAGTTAGGAATGCACGCCATTGCCATCTAGAATTGAGTTGAGCGGTGAAGAAGCCTGCAGAGACGTTGAAGGTATAGGCATACCTATACTCTTCAGCACAAAGGCAGAAATATGTGAACAAAATTGTCACGGTGGCTGTAGTAAGTGAGACGATGCCAGCTGTGAGGGCGAGGAATCCAAATGCGTAGTACGCTCTTGATGCAAAAAGGCTCGAAAGAACAAAGTACAATTCTACAAATGCAGCGCCTTCCAATTCCAATGTCAGAAATTAAGTCATGGAGTCGGTGGCAAAAACGTACCAAAGGGTAGGATGCCACTCAAGATAGCCGCCACCTATTTTGTCGTCAGAAAATGCAGATACCGAGAGGCCATACCGTATACGCACCCAGGGTGTGAGGTATTTTGGACTTGGTGGAATTTGGCGTGGGATAGGGTTGACACGGACAGGATGAGCGAAAGACTGGATGGATATACTTACGGTCAATACGATCTTGATGCTATAGTGCCGAGACGTACACCGTGCTTGGAACCAAAATAGGCACCAATAGCAGAAAGAGGCGCAGAGATACCAAACCACAGAAGGATTATCAGGAGCATAGTTCCTTGGGGTAGGTGAAGTCAGATTCCGTCGGGCCAAAGGATGCTGGTGCCCACCGAAAGGAACAGCTCCAGACGAGCCAGCGGTCACGAGAAAGAAGTTTAGGACGAAGATAAGGGCGAAAATGCCACTGTGATCAAAGGACCAAGTCAATGATATGAATCTCTGAGTCTAGGAATGCGTGCATCATGCTGCCAAGCTTACGTCGGGAACACTGTAGCTGTAAGAAATGCATTTTTCTTTTTGTTTGTCCCTCCAAGTGAAGCATACGTTCGGCTCGAGCAATAACCCCCGATACTTTGCGTTGTGTTCATTAATCTTGTATCAAATTTCAAATGTAGGTGACCAACCATCCGAAAAATGACCAGCAAACTATCATGACAGTGGCAAGGGAGCCACGGTTAGAAGGTGAGAGGAATCCTAAAAGAGCAAAGACTGTACATCCATTAATTAAACCTTCAGATAGTAAGTATGGCACAGAACTCGCCAAGTGTGGTTCCAACCATGGCGATAAGCTGGGAACCATTGCCAACCATGATGGATAACACCATAGGCCTAGCTGGAGTGCGAAAGACTTCTCCGTGGACGAGCTTCCAACCCCAATCTTCTTGTACATCTTCCTATATGGGTGTTGAGTGTATTGGAAAGTCGATGGACCAGACGTAGTCATACGCTTACATCAAGTGAATTATATCGCGAAATCTAGAGGAGATGGGTTGATTACAATAGAGCAAAGGTGCAAGAAACATACGTCACGCGATACGGTTCGAAGAAGAATCATTCCGACCATTACACATAGGAAAATGACGATGACTATAGAGTTGATCAGACTGAACCAATGGATTCGAGGGTCAAAGATATGCAGGTAGTTGTCCCATCTTGTTGCCTGTGACAACGAATGGTGAAATTCAAAACATCTAAGGTTGTACGTACCCACATACCCATGGAGTGTCAGATTGCTGAAACCGATCAGCTACAAGTGAAAGTAAGAGGACTAGATAACGCACGTTCCAGGTGACCCTATAGGTATATTGGATTCTCTGATCACTTTCTTCATTTAGAATCAGAGGCCCAGCATTCTCGAGGTTGCAATTTGGTTCATCTGCTAGGGAACCGTCAATGCTAGAGATGTTTCACAGCTCTCATATAAGAAGATTGCGGGCAGGATGACTTGCCTAGAGGGCCAAACCAGAACACCGACGATACGGTAGGTATCTGGTGTAGGCATGTGGTATCTGGACCACGTTATTCATTTAAGCTGGTAGGTACTTAGTACTTGGTCACACCTGAACACAATGTCATAGTGGTTGTTTAATGCAGGTTGATCGCTAAACTGATCCTCGTTATTTCCTAAATTGAAGCCCATGTCAAAAAATATGTCTTCATTTCGGTCGACCTTCATCTCGGCAGCTGGGAGACCGTCAACGAGCCAATTGAGCGCATAATCTTCCCTAATTCTGTCATTGATGAACTTGGCCTCGCCAGCAGTGACATCCTGGGTGCAAAGAGTTTTGCATGTATGATTATCCTTCAACATTTCAATCTTCCAAGGAATGAATAAACTGTGTGTATGTGGGAGATTTCGCGGCATACTTCATACGGTGAGTTAAAGAGGCGGTCACCAAATAGTATTGATCCCAGGGACTCTGGCTGAGCTTGAGGTCCATCCTTGGGTTGGCAAAAGTGGAATTTAGGATTGTAATAGTCATCTATCAATTTGTATTAGTCGGCGGCCAGAGACTCAAAGGTACATACAATTAATGAGAGATTTCTATAGTGGAAAGTAAGTGTCCTGCCATGATATTTGATACACAAATAGCATACTAACAAGCCTCAGATCGTCTTTTCCGGTGAGCATAGGTGTCAATGCATTCACGAGAACTTCGACTCGCTCTCCTGTACGGTAATTAGTGGGAGCAGCACCGGGCAGGTAGAAGGCAGAAGCGAGGGGTAAAGCGGAAGCAAGAACGGCAATCAGAGCTGGTGTTCGCATGACTCTGAGCTATTGAGCCAAGATCTCGCAGGGTGGCGTGTAGTCGAAATGAGTTAGCGTAGATATAAAATAAAATGATACGCGACGTGTCCTGTCACTTTGTGTGACGCTCTGATCTATAAAACTGATTGTGCTATAACTTTTCGAGAGAGCAACGCATATTTGCACTTTGCATAACTCGTTTTGTGAGTTGTACTACAGAGTTGGTATATTTGATCAACATATTCGGCTCAGACTGACTTATATTCACGTCGGAAATTCTGCACTCAATCTGGCTCTTCGTCATTCAAGGATACCCATGCAGTTTGAGGTCATCGCCAAGTGCCCAACGACCAAAGCGCGTGTCTCACGCATGAAACTCGCTCGTGAGCTGCAAATCTTCCTCAAGTGCCTTCCAGGACCCACCAAGCTCTGTCGTACTTAGACGGCGTGACGATGCTACCGACATTTATGCCAGTGGCCACCCAGGCGGCGATTAAGGGATTGACACCTGAACAGGTTGAATCACTTGGAGTCACTTTGATTCTGAACAACACCTACCATCTGAATCTTAGGCCTGGGCTGGAAGTATTAAATAAAATTGGCGGAGCCCACAAGTTTCAAGGATGGGAACGAAATCTATTGACGGTATGCTTTTTCTCTTTTGTATGGAATCGTTCAAAATGTCATCTGACAGGATAGCGGTGGTTTTCAACTCGTTTCGCTGAGTAAATTCACTACTATCACGGAAGAGGGTGCTCTCTTCGCTAGTCCATTCACAGGAGAACCGACGATGCTCACCGTACGTCCAGTGGCTGGATCTCGAGCCTAAGGTACTCATCCAATCTCTCAAAGCCAGAAGAAAGTATATCAATACAGCATGTTATCGGCGCAGACATAATCATGCAACTTGATGATGTAGGTCAGTCTATATCAGTCTTGTGCTCGTCCAAAAGCCCACCAAGTTTTCTAGTTTCAAGCTTGACTATTGGACCTCGTGTTGAAGAGGCGATGGAAAGATCTGTTCGATGGCTCGACCGTTGCATAGCATTCCATAGCGAGTCTGGAAAGATAGAAAGCCAGAATCTTTTCGCAATTGTACAAGGAGGTCTTGATCCACGATTGAGGGATCGCTGTCTTGACGCAATGATAGAGCGAAAAAATAACGTCGCTGGCTATGCCATAGGAGGTCTCAGTGGGGGGGAAGAGAAAGGTGGCCTCTTATCATCCATACCTAGACGTTTGCTAATGATTATGGCCAGATATTTTTTGGAGAGTGTAGGTTAATTTGAGTGAATTTGGTGGACCCAGCTCAACCTCGTGCAGTATCAAGCAGTGTACAGACAAATTGCCTGAGGACAGTACGTTTCTCCTCCACGATTTTTGTGACTCAAATAACATATTTAACTTCAGGACCACGGTACTCAATGGGAATCGGATTTGCAGAAGGTTCGTCTCAGATTTTGTTCGAGGCTAGAATCCAATTCAGAATCTGCACGTCATAGATTTGCTTGTCTGCGTGGCCCTTGGAGTCGACATGGTATGCTAAGGCTCTTGTGTATGATCTCCCTCATTAATTCAGTTAAAAGGCCGATTGTGTCTTTCCAACGCGAACAGCACGCTTTGGTGTCGCATTGACACATAAAGGCCCACTTAACCTCAGTGAAGCATCTCAGTAGTCCTTGGCATTTTAATCACTGATGCTCTTTTCTTCAGAGTTGAGCAAGCATGCCAGAGATTTCAATCCGATTGATGAAACTTGTCCTTGCCCAACATGTTCAGGAAAGACATCCCGTGCAATTTTGCACCATATCATAACGCACGAAACTTCAGCCGCTCATGGTGTGTCGGAATCTGCCCACAATCACTGGGAATTCTTCAACATGTTCATAATCACACAGCAGTGACCCTGCACAATATTACTTTCCAAGCACAAATTATGGGTATGGCGAGGACAGCCATCATGGCAGGCACCTTCCCCGATTATTTGCGCAAATTCTTTGCGAGATACTTTGGTAATGTAGGTTATCCTGAATGGTGTGTGAATGCTTTGCGAAGCGTCGGGGTCGACCTGTTAGAAGGCGGTAAAGATATCAAGGTAGTAACTGGGAACGGGGCAAAATGGGAGTATTCGCCCTCATGAATGAGATTACGTTGGCCACTGACTAATACCGCTTTTCCTCCTCGAACAATCACCTTTTGTATTTCTTAGCAGGACGAGCATTTCTAGCTTTCCTCCTCTCCATGACCTTCCTCTGCCTCCTTATCTGATCAGAGGTCTTGAGCTCTGACTTGACCTTTTTGATGGACTTGCCACCATAGCGACTCGGTTTCCTTTGATCCCTTCCTCTCTTTGGGCTCGTAGTCAGTGGCCTTGCAACATCTCTGCTATCTCCTTCGTGTTTCTTCTTGAGTTGTCGTACTTTTCTCTCGTAATTCTTCCCGAGCTTGTCTAGCTGTTTCGGTGTACTAACTTTGTTGTGCCGGAACTTACGACTATTTTGTCCCGCATTTTGAAGCTTGGATCGGTCAGGCTCGGTTTCGCCAGTTCTAGGGAGGCTAATCCTACTCTTAGCCTTCCACTCCTCAAAACGACCGCTACGGTAGCTTGCCGGTAACCGGACACCGTTCTCCGTCTTGATCAGCTTCACATTATCAGCACCAATTCCATCACCCCTGACAAATTTCCTTTTCTTCTTGTCCCAATTGGATTGACGTTTCTTCTTCTCCTGGACAGTCTCATCCCCTGCAAGATCAAAGGCCACACCTCGTGCTTGCTGCGAAAATGACGATGCCCCATCCTGTAAAGAATATCTGCGGTACCATAAGTGTTCGAGTACTCTAGTGATGACAAGGGACATTCACCCTTTCTCTGTTGAAGCGTCCTTCTGAAAATGTGACATGTAAAATTCTTCGTCACGGAAATTCTTTCTCTTTTGGACGTCGAAAACAGCCTGAAGGAAAGTTTCAGGGAAAAACATCGTCAAAAGTACCTTTCTTACCACGATATCCTCTTCATCAGCCATCTCCAACTCGTTTGCCGTTCCCATTCCCTTGTCTTCGTCCTCATCATGAGCAGAATAGCTAGGATTAATCGTCCTCATAGCTGACTTCTGCAATGCTTCCCGTCTTTGTTTCATGAGTGCAACATTCGCTGAGCCAGTCCTATTCCTGACTTCAAGCACTGTCTCTGATGGCGTAAAAGCATTAACAGCCTTCAACAAAACTTGCTTCGCATCCTCCAATTTCTTCTTTTCAGTAGCATTCGACCCACGTAGCAATACAGGGTGCATGCCAGTGTCAGAGCCTGTGAGCTGCCAGTTAGGATCTTTTGTCATCTCCTTTGCGCGTTTATAGCTTTGTAGGCTTGCTTTCCCTTTACTGCGTTCATACATGATATGACCGCGTTTCATCACATCACGGAGAGTTGGAAGTGAATGATTCACGTT
>Ga0153986_1000227_pt1 | contig 18226 bp, 19 predicted proteins | sample TSGA070MetaG_FD_104724 | JGI IMG/M metagenome (GOLD analysis project Ga0153986, IMG submission 104724) | Attine ant fungus gardens microbial communities from Georgia, USA - TSGA070 MetaG | ecosystem: Host-associated > Fungi > Mycelium > Unclassified | place: USA: Georgia, Alexander Wildlife... | reverse complement strand
TAATCTAGCACTGGTCCTCAGTCCGGATCAGTCGCAAGTGATGCAGAGCACCGCCTTACAAATCAAAAAAACGCTTCCACGTGATAGCAAGTTGAGTTGGCGATCAAACCCCCTTAAAAATCATCACAAGAGTTGACCACCACAACAATGTCGGCTCAAGAGACATCTCTGACAGACCTCCTCAATTCTCTACACAGACATCTCCAATATCAGCTCCAATTGTTGCCCACACTCCATCTGCAGCTGGGTTTACATCCAGGTGCACTCGAGGACGACTTTCGAGCTATACACGCAGAGCTTTTGAAAGGAATAGAGAGGCCCGTAGGAGTACGACGGAAAGAAGTTGAAGATTGGATGACCAGGTGTGACACAGTAGAACGCGAATGCATACGCTATTCCGAAGCACTAGGCGATAACGTTCAGTCGGGCAGCAAAGCGATTGAGGAACTCAGGAGTGACCCAGTGTTACCTCGACGCTATAATCTCATGGCGGAACATCAAGAGAAACTAAGACAAGTAAGTGTCTCGAAACCTCTTGAGAAAACCCAGGTGGTCATCATCAAATCTCAGCTCTACCACTCGAAACTCGAGCATCTGGCGACCATCATCAATCGGCTGCGTTCACTCACCCAGACTTTAGGCTCAACATACTTCAGCATGGATCTTCTTGAACCCAGCATCGCTCCTCGCGAGAACGTGCTAGACCCAGAATCCTATCACGACGTCTCCCCAGATCGTTTCCTGAAATTGGAAAAAGAGCTAGCACGGGGCAAGGCCGAAGTGGTGCGTTCGTCTATCTTCTCCGGGCTGAGGATTTATTTGACTTCAGCTCAGGCTCACCGCCTCGTCGAATTGGGTAACTTGTTCGTGCAGATTGATTGGTTGTACTCAGAGCTCGGAATTTCTCCGCCTACCCTCGACAGCTTGGGTTCTAGCTCAGGCTCACCATTTTTTCATCCAATCGCTTCCCCGTCCAATGCCTTAAACGATCCTTTTCTTCTAGAAACGCCCACACCTTTATCTCGAACGAGCGGAGGAGGTTCCTCATGGACTGACAACTTCTCCAATATCGAGCATCAAAGGACATTCGCTCGTTTTGTTTTGCGCCTTGAAGAGGCAGGGGACGAAGATTTTCCCCAGCTTCGAAGCCCTCCTTGTGGCTTGGAAAATGTGGAGCCTAATCCAGGACTAGTATCTTGGGCGAAATGTTTACAAGCATCTCTTGAAGATATCAAACGAAAGCGGGAATCCCATATACAGTTGATATATGACCAACTGGAGAGTCTCTGGAGACGACTGGGAGTTGATGAAACAGCTATGGATGCATTCGTTGAGAATCACCGCGGAAGCACGGACCAAGTCGTTCATGACTATGAGGAGGAGTTGGAGCGCATGTTGAAGCTCAAAAAAGAATGTATGGGCACTTTCATTGACAGTGCACGAGAGGAGATCAGCAAATTATGGGATGATCTGATGATTGGGGATGACGAGAGAGCTGACTTTGTTCCGTTTGTTGACAGTGGTGCACAATTCATTATGGTTCATGAGCATTACTGACTTGATGTCAGGTGATTATACTGAAGCGTTGTTGACAATACATGAAGATGAGATCAGAAGGCTGGTAGAGGAGCGCAGATTGAAGGCGCCACTGCTGGCTAGCGTGCGGAGATACTTTGACATTTGCAAAGAAGAAAAGGAACTTGCTATGGCAGCCACAGATCAGACTCGTCTTCTAGGGCGAGGACCGAGAGATCCTGGGCGGCTGCTGCGTGAGGAGAAGATGCGGAAGAGAGTTTTGAAAGAGAAACCTCGTGTAAGTATTTCTCATTTCCATACATGAAGACAGAGAAATAAAATGGGTCTATTTAGTTGGAACAGGATCTCCTTATATCAATACCAGCATGGGAACAGGCAACAAGTCGACCGTTCCTGGTGCATGGCGAGAGTTTCCTTCCATTGTTAATGGAGGCAGTTGCGGCGGCAGACCAAGAAAACAAACGCAGATCTCGAGCGGGGTCAGTTTCCTCTCGTGCAACTACACCAGTCAACGCGAGCAACACGGGAGGTCGTGCGCCAAGCTCTCGAGCCATCACTCCCACTTTGGAGCGAAACTCATCTACATCCCAATCTGTTTCCAATAAACGCCAGAAACTCAATAGTGGCCGCAAGAATATCCGTGCACCCCTTGGCAACCATCGAGGCAACGATATGCAGACAAGGCCAGAGCCTCCCATGCAAACCCCTGGGGGCAGGATCCATTCCTCCAGCCGATCTCGTCATCTGGGGCACGGCCGCACACCCAGTGCACCAGTGTACTCATCGGAATTGCGCAGTGTGTCCGCTCAAATTCATGGAAGCCACATTGGTAGACCTCACAACACAAGCAAAAGTCTACCAGGAGTAAGTCCGACTGTGATGAGAACGTCATCCCGAACCAAGCGTGAAAGTTTCAAGCCTCGGCCGGGTGAAGATCCAGCTGGCATAGGAATAGGCAAGTCGTCCAAACGGTGTGGAACTTTGACCGGCCGCTAGAGTGAAAAGTGGTGTGGGGATGATTTGTATCTTTATTTGATTTTACCTCTTGTATTTTATGTGTACTGGTTGTGCTCAGAATAACAAATTTGTCATCAAACGCGGCATCTGCCGAGACGGTGCGAGGACAAGATAGGGAACAGGACAGCAGCAGGACAGCTCGCGACCGCTCAAGGTAAGCCCGCATCGGTTTCTCAAGGCTGTCCACGTCGACGAGCACCCGTCTCATGCACCACGGTGCACTGCTGAGTCGGATGTTGTGTCGAACCGTCAGATGACGACTGACCCTGTTTTTCTTGTCTCGTCGCCAAATCCAGATGGTACGTTCATCCTGTCCGGCGCAGACGCAGCTACCGAGCTCACAAGTTCCTGTTGTGTGAGTATAGAAGCTAGAGATCGACTCCTTTTCGGGATACCGCATCTACCCCAGCAGAGGCACGCTTTTCGTTCGCGGTGACAGCAAGGTAACAGGCTGTATTCTGCTTGCCTCCTTATCCTTCTTGACTGATTTTTTTTACCAATTTCGCATTCGTTCAGGTATTCCGTTTCGAGTCCTCGAAAAATGCCTCTCTCTTTGCCCAGCGCAAAAATCCCCGCAAGATCACCTGGACCCAGGTCTTCCGTCGGATGCACAAGAAGGGCATCACGGAGGAGGTTGCCAAGAAGCGTTCTCGCCGTACCGTCAAGCACCAGCGTGGCATCGTCGGTGCTGATATGAACTTCATTACTGCAAGGCGGAACCAGGCTTCTGAAGTCCGCAATAAGGAGCGGACAGCTGCCATCGCCAAGGCCAAGAGCGAGAAGAAGGAGAAGGAAGCCAAGAAGGCCAAGGTATAGTCTCTCCATTGTCTTTCAAGTGACCAGGTCGATTGTTCCCTTGTTCACCAGACTTCCCGTCCTGTCGCTCCCTCAGGCCCCAAGGTGTCCAAGCAGCAGATGAAGGGTGGCAAGGGTGGCCGATGAAAGCATCAAGAGGTGTAGTGTACTGTGTTTTCTTGTGCAAAATCCTATGTTATGAGTAATCTCTCAACGTGCTTGGATCAAGCTAAAGGAGAGAAATTACTAGTGTATGCACATATACTACTACAACAAGACAGGAAAGGACAAAAGACCATACACCTAGCCACAATCCATAAACCACTAATGTCCCGTCGCTTTGACGATAGAGACAACGATGATGACAATAATAACGGCTATTGCGACGCCAATGATGATGCGCATCTAATTCGTGCGGTCAACAGCGGGTTCACAGCGATGGGTTCCCCATTGCACACACCTTCATATCCTTCCACCTTGAATCCAGGTCAGGTTCCGTCAGTTCCATGGCCAAAAAAAGTAGATAAATCATCATGCCTACCACATATTCTATAAAATAGGAAAATAAAAATTGATCCGAAGCATCAACATGCAAGAACGCTCAGAAAAAAACTCACCTTACGAACACGATTCGCCCCTCTGCGAAACCCCTGCGCAGAAACAGCAAGGTTATCTGATTCAAAAAAAAAAAAAATCAGTCACAAGTCCTCCTGCAACACACACAACACACAGCAGCCATACTTTACACACCTGTCTTGTCGTGCAATGAATCCACCAACTCTCCTCGTTCCATCACTTTGTCCAAATTCGTCTTCATGATGCCCACCGTGTCATTGATTTGGGCCTGGATGGCAGCAGTTTTGGCATTCCCTCCTTGGCCCGCACCAGAGGAAGATGGTCCATCGCGGGGAAGATATGGGTCGTATGGCTCAGACCTGCACACACCGTCATCGTCATCGTCGTCAGCCTGCATAAAAATGCCGTCGTGCGCACGGTTTGTAAAAAAAAAAACGTACATGGAGAAAGCGTTCTCAAAGTCTGACCAACGCCTATGAGTGCTTGTCCCTGGTATTTACAATTCCAGGCGGGCTGCTTACCGTATCAAACGAGCAAGGGTCAAAGCTGTAGTAGCTACAGTGAAGCACAGACGCAGCTCACCCACGGTTTGTCACAACCAGTCACAGGAAACTGCGTAATGACATCTGATTTAGGCGGCTGATTTAGGCGGCTGAGGTTTGCTGCTGCTGAGAAAAAACCAAAACCTAGGGGTATATTCAAAAGGGAATAACAATACATAACAGGTGATGCTCAAAAAAAAAAAAAAGAGGATAGCACAATGTCCAACAAAAGTAGAAATCATTCCATTTTTCACTCCCCGTCTTCATCCTCATCCTCCTCTCGAATCGCCTGTCTAAACGCAGGTCCAGATCGTATAGCAGGAAGTTGTCTCCGACTCGTTCGTGTCTCACCAGTAACCTGCTCTTGGAGTATAGGCGACCCACGCCCACTGGGCATCTTCGGCTTTGGGTTCCCCTGCCCCGACAACATCGAGTCACCCCTATTGGCGCGCGTCGCATTTTTACGGTTTCCTCGCAAAGGCCCAAGGTCTATAGAACTGTGGCTCAATGAAGAAACCGATGTCCCCATCTGACCAAGACCACCCGCAAACACAAGTACATCCTCATCTTCATCTACCCAATCGCTCTCGTCTCCAAGGCTCAGTGACTGACGGCCAGAAAATACATCCCGTATCGCAGTCGGCTCACCTGCAGGTGATATAGCCAAAACTTCAATGGGAAGGTGTGCAGTGCGCGTTTGCCATCCAGGGGGCTCCAAACCCCACGACTTTTTCCAACTCGACCGTCCCATCGCAAGATGATTCGATAATATGGGGCTCAAAAAGGGCCCAGCTCGTTTCTGAACAAACAACGAACCTCCACCAAGTACCCTATCTCTCGACCGAATTCTAGACTTGAGCGGTGTCACCACGACGGTATTTTCACCTTCGGAGGGTTCATACCACGACGTGGGACGAGAACTCGGTGGAGAATGGATAGACGACGTTACCGAATTCGAGGGTCCATGAACACCCCCGCCTCGATTCATCGAAGCCAGTCTGATCACTCTCGTAGACGACCCAGAGCCAACTCTCCGGTGATGATACTTCTGCATCGGTGACGTGGTTCTAAAATGCACAGAGCTTACAGAACTCTGCGAAGGCGATTTGCGGTGTCGAGGCTGCATAGAAAAACTATGAATAGACGACGGTCGAGACGAAAACTCGCCACGATCCGAATTGGGTGTATGACTCCCAAACGAACGTCGAGATGTAACCTGAGGAGATTCAATCAAAACACCTGAAGACCGTCTCGAGTTCACACTACTGGATCTTCTTGAAGACAGAGACGGACGATGCACACGATGCGTATTGTTTCCTGTCCTTGACACATATTTACTACTGGAAGTGCTTGCTCGTCGTTTCGATGTGGCCATCAGAATTGGCTGATTCGAGGGCCGAGTGTGGTTAGTTTGAGATAAAGACGTATCCTTCTGCTTCCCCTTTCTATCCTCATTGAACCAATGTCGGAAGGCAGCTAGAAAATTAGCACGAGGTCGCAAGACGGTTCTACTTCCATCGACTTCATGCATGTCGCGGGCAGACTGCGATTGAATTTGGCCGTCAACGGTCAAATTAGTAACAGCATTGATAGAGAGGGGATCTTTGGATTGGGCCGAAATCCAAGGAGAGGAAGCAACAGGATGTTGTTCGGCTGGCAGAGGCGCAACAGGAAGTAGGTGTTCCTTGTCCTTGAACGACTTGAGAGCGGGAGACTTGGTCAACTTGGAGGATGAAGCACTTCCATGCGAGCTTCGTGGCTCGTCCCTTGACTTGTCCCGTTCCTTCTCTTTGACAATTTCGGTAGATTTCTTGCGTACCAACCCAGCAGCTTCGAGAGCGGTCGTGGCACGCTGCATAATACTAACACTCCCAGAGCGAGCCTTCCTCTTGTCTTTCTCTTTATCTCTAAGACTCCCACCAGGAGTGGATGGATGTGAACGAGCAGAATATTCACCAGTTATGGTGGAGGCTGATGGAGAAAGTAAAGGTGAGCGAGTGCTAGGTGTAGTCGGTGGAGTTTTGGGTTTGGCTGTGGTTGGTGTAGCAGGAAGGAGTGCGAGCTGGGGTGCAGATTTTGCGGAAGGTATGTAGATCTCCGGGTCTGTTTGAATCGCTCTGGTGGTCTTGTTGAGATTGTTGGGTGCCTGCCCATCAACAAGAGGCCGGGGAGTTTCAAGACTGATCGCACTAGTTGGTTCAGAATCTTCTATCGTCTTGCGCTCGGCTTTCTTCTTGAGCATCCACCAAACGGCAGAGGCGGAATCACAGGCATTGCTCAAAACCGAATGCACTATCTGGCCCGTGTCAAAACCCAACGAACTGAGTGTATTCAAGAGGTTGCGCTCAAGAGGAGTAGAAAAAATGATTGGAGTCGGCTGAGCCAATAAGGAAACAAAATCAAAGTCACGGCTCAGCAAAGAGGGTACTGGAGTCGAGACTTTGTCACCCTTAGCATCGGAGTGATCGGAAAGAATGGATGAGATAGATCGATGTTTCGTACGGACCGGGGTGCGAATTGGAAATATAGGTACTTTCGTTCGAGATTGAGAAGATGAGGGTTTGAATACTTCGTCTGCGTCTTCTTCAGAAACAGTAGCTGGTTGACAGTTTTCCAACGGTACCAATTTCAATGAAGATTGGGAACTTGCAGTCTTGCCTATTGTGGAGTCGCTTGGTGCAGGACGCAAACTTGCATCGGGAGGTGATTGAATCAAATCATCCAAATGTTTGTCAGGGGTAGTAGGCGTCGATACATTAAGAATAGTAGAATCAATAATGAGGGAAGAGGAGGAAGCTTGTGTGGTGACTTCAGATGACTGGTAGGTCAGGGACACAGGATCCTCGGACCGAGAGATAGCTGGAAACTCAGCTAGTAGAGGAGATTCACTCTCGTAGGGCACCTTCCGAGCGGTAAACCAGGGGTGCGCCAAAATCCGAGGAATGGTGATTCGCTCAGAAGTATCCTTTTGCAATATCTTCTGTATGAGATCCCGTGCATCTGAAGATATGTATTGAAATAGGTACCCCGAGGCTTACGAGAAACCATACCCATGGACAACCAAGCAGGATCTTCAAAATCCCCTTGTATGATCTTCGCATGCATGATTGTCTCATCATCATCATCAAAAGGCAAAGTACCCGTCAGGAGACAATAGAAGATAATGCCCAGAGACCAGACATCAACCTCAGGACCCTGGTACTTCTTGCGCTGCAGCATCTCCGGGGACGCATAACCTGTAGTCCCACAGAACGTCTCCATAAACGTATTCGGATCATACTCGCGGGTAAAACCAAAATCACCCAGCTTGACCCGGCAATGTTCATCCAACAGCACATTTTCCAATTTGAGGTCCCGGTGAACGATTCCCACCTCATGGAGGTACGCGACCGCTAGACAGAGCTGACCAAAGATGACACGAGTCTCATCCTCGGAAAGACGACCCTTCTCAACGAGATAGTCGAATAACTCGCCACCGCAGCAAAGTTCGGTGACGATCCAGATCGATGACTCTGTGGCAATGACTTCGTACATCTGGGCGATGTGTGGGTGATGGAGTTGGCGGTGATGATGGATCTCGCGAGTGAGGGCAGCAGACATAGACTTTGGGATTTGCTTAATAGCTACGCGGGTAGAGGTAAGGCGATGTGTGCCCATACGCACTTTACCGTAGGTTCCTTGGGTTTTGGGTGAGTCCTGACTCTGGTCGTGGTCCCGAGTGTCACTTGCCTTCCCCAATGACCTTTCCAAGCGTATAGTTACCTACAACCCGGACTTTTGACGACGAAAGCTCCTTCCCCAGCTCATTATAGGCATTAGCAAGTTGCGCGCGATGGTTCTGGCTGATGGAGCCTGAGGTTCTATGACCATGGGCGACCAGCATTGTAACAGCAATGAGAAAAGAGTGTGCAGTGCGTTAACCAGATGGGACAATGTTAGAAACAGCTAGCCCGTCTGGCACGATAGTGAACTCTCCTGATATCGTTCAGATAAACAACATAGTAGTGGCGTGGGAACAGAGTCGTGTAAGTTACAGAGTAACATAACGATATCAAATACAACCACAGCAACATTTCAGAGCCACCTCTGAACAAACAACAAAAAATCAGAATCAAAAACTTCAGACGAGAAGGAATAGCAGCATCGGCTTTATTAGATGTAAATACATAATTGACAGTCGAATCTACATCTGGCACATCGAAGGTCTCAGTTTCCTTAGTTTCCAAAGTTAATCTCAACTGCACGGACAACCAACATGAACTCAATCGCTGTATCATCATCACTATTTCCGACAGAGGAGTTTTCTCGCAATCGCGTTGCTCTTTTGTTTGATCCTGAGGAGCTCAACCAGATAATATTGAATCATGGATGAAAAATCTTCTTGGACAACAGACGGTAGGAATTGTTAATGGTCCAATGCATTTCGAGGGGTAATTTATGGAAAGATTCAGTTGGTAGGGGATCCTTGCAATGGACGGCAGCCACACGAGCTCAAAGAGTCACAGTATTGCTCCATGTCCATGTAATTGTGTTGGAATAGCTCATTAGAAGTGACAGCAGTGTTAATGAAGGTAGCATAGGCATGCGCCGTGCAAGGGAGTTTCGACGTGGCCAGCAATATGTTGCTGAAATCGACGTAGACAATCGTCGAGCCCAAGCGTTTGAACTTAGCGACCATCTAAATCAACGTCTTGAGCATCAAAGTATGGACGAACCGGTGAATGGTGGGATCACACAACCCCGCACTTGTACTAGCCCATCGCCAGAAGTGATCTACCGTGAGGGTAGCTGGACTTCCCAGTTCACTGTAAATCTTATCGAGTAGCCAGAGCTCGAACAAGGACCGGAGGATACCAAAAAGTCAAAGGTGAAACGTCAAACTTCTTTGTCCTTTTGCTTTGGAGGGTTCATCAAGCGTACGAGATACGAGATGGAACACCGTCTATCCACCGCTTCAACTTATGAACCAGACGGAAGAACGCTGTTCACAGCGAGCTTCTTCCAAGTCAATTCAATGTACACCTTGGAATACACGCCAGGATTCATGAAGTCCGTCCTTGGAAAATCTTCAAGTAGCCTCGTGTCGTTCTCAATTCCCCCTAAATTGGGTCGTTTGCCAGGTGACCACCAAAGTACAATGCCTCGCTGCATCAACTTTCTCGGAAAATTAACATCATTGCAATGAAGTGTCCAGTCCTCTTCAACACATTCAACATGTCCTAACGGGATGTTATAATAGTCAGCAAGAGCGACAAAACGATCAATCCAACTTTCCATCGCAAGATACCGCGTCACTAACTTGGAAGCGACATGCGTCTGCCAAGGAAATATATCAGGCGTATGAGGTGCTCTCGCTTTTTACATTAACAGAACGGGCAATCTCAGCACCTTGAGGAGGTATGAGTCAAAGTGGAGTCGTCTTTACTCGATGAGATGACCATAGTGAATGAGTTATCTTCCACAAGACCAAATTCCCGGAAGATTGCTTTCGGTGTGGTGACATCTTTGCTATAATATGCTATTGAACTTTGAAAGGTCTCAAAATACGCGTACGACTTTGGTTTGTTAACATATCTGCCGGATTGGCGCCGTTGGTTCATGTCATGCTCCAGAAGTTGTAAGATAGATCGATGATGAGTCGTAGGATCAACGATATGTAAATTGACCGATCCTCCTGGTAGGAACACGGAAAAGACACGAAGAGGAGCTTTCACAAAACGGCTTGATATCAAAAGATGTACTTCTTATTTCAACTTCTCCAGAACGATCCAACTGTTCATAATGAAAATCCATAGCTTGAGCCCTTGTAAGCGTCATAGCTGGATCCTCTACAGAAAAGAAAAGGACCTGAACAAACATCCCTATCAGAATTTCCTAAGAAAATGTACAAAACACTTACTGGTGAACTCTGTTGCTGTGCCTTAGAAACATATCCTCCTTTGACACTTTCATATAGAACGCTCGTCAGATTCGAAACAAGATCCGAGTCAATCGACAACCAGAGGATCAATCGCCCAGGCGTCGAAGTTGGTCAAACTTCGAAGACATCCCATAGTTTTGGATTCGATTTTCAATCCTTTTGATCATGGAAGGCACGCTGATAGTTGCGCTAGGGTCATTACCAACACTGCCACCTTTAGCCCCTGCCCCTCCTCTGTTTTCTCCACTGAGATCGCATGCCTTTGACAAAAGGTAATGTTGAGCAGGGTTGGGTATAAGTCCAGCCTCTGGGTCTTCTTCCCTCGGCATTTGCTGACGTGTAGGCTTCCATCTCACATACACCACATCCAACTCCAATGGTCAACCGATTTGTTCGACAAGCGCGCGATCCATTTGAATAATCATTGCACCAGTCAGCCATGTTAGCCCTGTCTAGAGTGCCAACGTGTGCCTTTCCACATGACGTAGGAAGAGTCCAGTATACATTTATGCGCCGGTCGTACTGAGTCGTCGAGAACAACCATCTTCTTTGCTTCGTCAACCTCAGTAATGGGTCGACCTTCGCTGAATATCTCGCCGCATTTTTTCTTCCGCGTTTTGAGAAAACCTTTGCACTCATAACGACGGTCTAGGAAACGACGAACAGTATCGACATAGAAAGAATTTTCCTCCTAGCATACAATGGCTTCGCGATTTTCGACCTTGGTCTTTTTGGTCTTGACGTGAATGATCACCGAGTCGCTCATGGAGGAGAGCTGTCTGATCAGAAGAGGACAAACTTGCGTTCTTGTTTTGGCATAAAATTGAGCGCATGTATAATCATATCGAATCCATCTCGGTGGGCAAGAAAAAACTCTCCTCTCTACGCCGACTCCAAACGACGACCGCAAGTCTTTCCAGGATGATCACGATCGCAAACTGCACAAAAACATCGACCAAAGAGTCAGGTTGAAGTCTATCCTATTTCGAGAGGTTTCTGGATCTCTGCTTTGACCTCGTCGTAATTGGTCATTTTTGAGAACTTCACGTTATTTCCCCCAACTATGCAGAATTGGAGTTCTGGAATAAGCTGGATAGTTGCTGCTGGCGCCTCTTGAAGTCGGTGGCAATATCAATTCGAGACACGCCTACCTCAAGAGCTTCGGCATGACCGCCGACATAGGCCGAGGTGAGAAGATGGCCTTTAAACATACTACCATGGGACTCTTCGTGCCTTTTAGCATGACAATACGCCCTCAATAGGCTTCGGTCTGACTAACTTGTCAGAGGGAAACAATGGAAGGGCCGATTGACGACGCCATGAGCAATGTTTGACAAAGGGTTCCGCTTCCCTTTCACAAAACTTCGTCCAGATTAAGAGAAACGATATCACAAAAGGAGGAGTTTCAGGTTGTTCTGCGACATATCTGAAAGTTTGACATCAATACTGGATCTACTACAATAGCTTTGACTCACAATGTCATGAATTCTATAGGATACTTTGCTGTCATAACTGCTTCCAAACCCTGACTTCCTTGCGATGAGTATGAATCGCGCTTAACCCAACGGAAACAACTCATAGGTGTCGCATCGGTTGCTCTTGTACTCATCCTCTGCGAATCCAGTTTGTTGACTCTACTGACTTTGGCTTAAGAGCCTCAAAAAAGGGAAAATCAATATAGTCTCCATTGAATGTTGCCATTGCCGTGGGCTCCACTTCCTGGATATGAGAAATGAATCGCTGCCCAGGAAATCTGAATATGAGGGCATATGAGTAATTTACCTCGTTAAGTTTATTGAAGATTACGACTGGGCCTTCACAACCCTCGTTCGGCGTGTACTCAAAATCACCAATGTCCTCGCTGACGATATCTCTGTTGGTGATGAGGTGGCCTCGACCATCAACCATACATCATCATAATCTGGTCGGTTGCCTGGTTAGGGAATTTGAGAGGAGCTTTCGTGGTCTCAATATCGAAAACCATCACGAGTGGAGAGATTGCTCGTCAAGTTCGCCCTCGAAATCAATATTCCTATTGGCACCTCTTGGCATATACATCGACTACATCATGTTTGGCGCAGTTGGTTTGAGCAAGAGAAACTACGTCGCGTCTGACAGAAAGCAAGTCACTGACGTTTGAAAACATGATTGAAGATACGATGTCCCATGAGTTGGTTTGGTTAGCTTGAGATCTTCCATTTTGTCACGAATGATGCGTGGAAAAAATCAGACTTTCGCATTTCCTGCGAAGCCATTCTTCCGCAGCTCTTTCTGTCCCAGGCTACTGGAATTAGAGCGTTGATAGCAACAGATAGCGAACTTTGAATGCAACACAGAAGCAAGGCTCGTGTTGAAACGAGCGTTTGAGCATTCCTCCATCATCTTCTTGTATGAGATAAAATTTACCCCCGCCTTTCCTGATGGCCAGTCTGTACTGTTTGTAGACCATGAGTTGTAGATCAATGCTAGGACTTATTAGGCGCATGTATACCGGCCATCCCTCTCGTCATGGACCCTCCTACAAGAGAAGCCGAGCTGATCGTCAATTTCATCGATGAGAAGGGCTTTTTTTCGGATCATTTCCCTGACAAAATACTGTTGTCTTCATGTTTAGGAGCTGGAGAGTTGCTAGAGAAAGAAACGCTGCCGCCTTGCCCTCGCTTCCTGCATCTGAGCCAGGATCTCGCATTTCTGTAGGCAGACCGGGTGCTTGAGCCTCGTTCATCACGGTCTGACGATAGGCCGGCTCGGCTCCGTTAACATTAATGTGTAAGGTCCATGTGACTAATACAGACAGGGGCTGCACAAATGAGGAAAACTATTTTTCAGGAACTCGATATTTCGGACTATCTGACGATAGAATTGACACCACGAGCTATTGGATAGCAGTCAGCGGTATATTTGCAAAGCCGAGTATGTGCACACCAGATAGGTATTCTTTGGCCGTACTTGTATTCTGTGCATACCTCAAATGAGCACAGCTTTTGAAGTATATGCAGCAGCATAAGAAACAAACCAGGGACTTGATATATTCATACACACTCTTGTCGTGATAACGCAGGCCGGTTGCTGGATCTGTGTATGGCGCCTGGAGAGGGCATTAGGATATTTCAGTTGCATTAGAAGTGTATCAGTCACTTCAAGCCCAGTTATGTCACAGTACCGGCTCTGGGGAAAAACGGATGGTGGTGCCTCAATCGAGGTATCTGCATCCAGAGAATAAGCCTTTACCAAGAACTAGGTCTGAGAATGTCACACACATGTAGCAGTCTCTTCATCTTCTCGAGTTTGAGACTCCACATCTTCTCCGTCAACATGCATCCTGAGTTGGTGCTGAGCCTCTGCTTCCACCCTCGCCTGGTGACATCTTTCCCGATCCGCCTTCTCGTATTCGCGCTCCTGGCCCAGTATAGTTTTCAGATTCTTTACCCTTCGTTGAGTATTCTTTGTATAATGAGGATTTTTGAAGGGCTTGTGAGTATGGAGGTATGAGTATTGCTCCGCTAGAGACTTTATATTGATCAATATTTCTTTTCAACTCCGAGGGAGAGAACGCTGACAGGTGTGTAGGAGGCTGCAATTCCGTCTGAGGTGGTGATTTTTTTCTTTATAGCACCTTTGGGAGGCCTGGGGATCGTTTAAAATATAAGTACAGAAGGAGCTGCACACTCACATGAGGGTGGGTAGGACGAAATCAATCTCTGTGACATCAATTCTACTGAAGGATGTGGGAAGATGGTTGCTTACCCAATGCTCACAGTATCTTTTGACAAAAATACCTGGTAGTTTTATTTATAACAATTTACTCATTCAACCCTAACATTTTCCAATGGAACAAAAAAAGGAAGACTTGAGTTATTTGAGCAAATATTCACGGGGCTCGAACAAAATTAGAGGCATGGAGTTCGGTCCTGCAGCAAACTGGACTAGAAGGGTCCCTGATTGGGACGAGTGGTAGCTGGAAGTGAAGGCGTAGTGATATTTCCTTGCTGCTTTTTCTAAAATCTACGGAGATGAGGTAGGAGCAATACGAGAGACTATGATACCTCTTCTTGGCTGAGGGTTTGTAGCTGTGAAAGCTGACAAGGTTGAATCCAGCTATGTGGTCCGTCAACAACAACTAATCCTAGAGGTTAACATTGACACAGACCACTCTGACCCTTGAAACCGGGTAGCCTTGCATGTCGGAAGTGCTGAGTTGGATTGATTGAATGTGATTTTTGCTGACATTATCTCGGATAGTTGTCGCTGCCCAAGCATCATCTTAGCGACTGCAGCTTCATGTCTGTGTATTATCAGTGCCGTCTATTGCCAAAGCGTGATCGCACAACCCTTGACAGATTATATTTGGTTTGACGATTCCTTTAATAATTCTTGGCAAGGCTCTTTACAGCAAGCAGTTTCAAACCTCAGCAATTACTGCAAAACCTTTGAACTGGATCAGCTGTGCTCGACTGTGCGCTCCTATCCCTACATCACTGAATACGGACCAGACAACATCAAATTCACATACACATCACGCTTGACTGATTCATACAAAGCGACGCTTGACGACATTCTAATACCCTGATCGTTGTCAGATCTGCCCAGAGATACAACGCAGAAGCACATCGCCTGCTGGCTGCTGAAGGCCTAGCCCCAAGATTGCATTACCCCAGCACTGACAATTACGTGTGCTATGGTCAACAGTACTTCACAGTGATGGACTAGGTGGATCGAGCCCCTTCCAGGTCGCCTCACTGAGCATCAATATAAAAGTGTCAAGAAAGCGATCAATATCCTTCATTCAAACTACATGATGTTCGGTGATCTCAGGCCATGCAATATCCTCGTTGGAAACAACACCACCGTGCTCATTGACTTTGATCGGTGTGGAAAGGCAGGCAAAGATCACTACCCTCCTAAGATGAACCTCGACAGATGTATTGACTGGCTTGATGACGTTGGGCCGCATCGCCTTATGTCCCCTGATCATGATTTATATATGCTGGCCAAAGCAGACATTGTAATTCATAACTTGAATTTGGAATACCTGAAAAATGACCACTTTTTGTCATTATGTTGTTTGCACCTAGCACACGAGGGCACGAAGCTTGGCATCAAGCCAGTTTCACCCTCACCGAAGGCTCCACTTTTGTCAATCCAGCAAAAGAAAGATCCCACTACCTCTGCTAACACCCCCTGTGCCAAAGCCTTGGGGGTCACAGGAGTTCATTGCCCTCTTCAGCTGGCATCTACCTGAACGCATAAATAGCACTATTGTTCATGTCTATAAGCTATAAATAATAATGCTTAGGTCTAGGTCCTGAATGAAATTCACAATGTCATGTAACGACAGAGAAACTGACTGGGAAGTCCATATTTACCAAAAAAAAAAGTTGAGAACTCAAATGAAAAAATGAGTACAAGGAACTTCAGGATAAGAACACTAACTGCCACACTTCCCATTACAACGACCAAATAGAAGTCATGAATCTAAACATACGAACCACCAGATTAAGTAGGACCATACGAATCCCAATGGACATTGACTTTTGGCAGCGGACATCATCCTAATATTCCAATGTTTTCGAGTGGCTAGCACGCCCAACATACAACTAACAAGAATGTATGTATATGGTAATGAACCTCAAAAAAGGAGAGCCCTACTATGCCCTGACATGTTCCATCTAATCACCTCGGAAACGCGCCTGGAAGACTCTGTCTTTCCCTCCTCCGTTCTGGATGATGCCAATATGTTCCATACCTCGACATCCTCGACGGGCTCGCTACTCCGTGACCGTTCACAGGCGTAGCAGCAGTAGAATCTGTACTCATCAACGACGCCACACTCTGCTCCAACTCTCCTCCTTCACCATTGTCATCCTCACCCTCATTATTTCCACCCACATCAACAGCAGCATCATCGGCTGTATCATGATCATGATCATGATGCTCTTCATCGCTATCGTCATCAGCTAGATCTAACCAATCCTCCGGATCGTCAGGTAACATAATGACCCCCGACCCATGATCAAAACTTAATCGATGGCGCATGGTGTTCGACGAACCGACCGGATATCGTCTTCTCGGAGCCAAAGAGCGAAGATCTCCCCAAGGATTAGGCACGGCCGTTGCATCTATCGGAATTGGTGCAGGTCCATCAGCACCAAAGTCTTGACTTTGAAAACGAGGAGCTCCACTTCGAGATCCATTACGTAAATGATTTGAATATCGTTTTCGAAGTGTCAACACCACAGTTTGTCCAATGTTCTTCGCTATTCCGTTGTGCGAATGGCCATTATTGTTGCCATGAACGCCGTTGTTGTGATTGATGAGAGTTTGACCTTTCTTAAGTGGAAGCCAGGGTTCCGGAAGAACACCGTTGAGTGCTGGATGACCGTAACGGCGTTTGCCGGTGCTAGAAAGTTTGAGATATGGATTCATGATGCTAGTCAGGATTAATTACTTACTTCAGGACACCACGATACCAATTCGCCATTGGGGGCTGTGACTATTGAATTTTCAATAGCTGAATACCATCGAAAAATAATACTGCTCACATAGTCGGTGCGTTCATCTTCAGGCGCAACATACAGCGTATCGTCATTCTGCGCGTATCGCCTCCTATTCAAATTACTACCGTTTCAGATCTCTGTCAGCGAAACATGTCAAAGAGAACAGCAACAAGATCTCACCTCTGCGACCAAGTAACGGGGTGACCAGCTCTCAACTTGGTCACATCAGCAGTCTCTTCCCCTCTCTGCACCTCAAATACCGAACTCAAACTGACATACTTGCTCAACGGTTTCAGCTTCTTGTCAATGTACCATGACCACGCAATAGTGCCAAACAGCAACGGGACGAGAAGTGAAGACAGGATCCAGGATTTACGGAGGGTGAAGATACCAGTCATGAAGAGGAGAAATATGACAACGCCCCAGATGAGTCGTATGAATGTGATTGGCCAGGCTTGACCTCGTGATTCGTAGGGTTTGTAGAATACTTCACAAGAGAGTGAGGTTTCCCAGAATAGGAAGAAAGGCAGGACATACCAAAGAGAAGTTTGTATTTGTAGACGACATATCCGACGCCGAAATAGATAGCTCCGAAGATGACAATGAGAGGCTGTTGTACGCTGTACAACATCGTGATCACAAACATCAGTATCGCTTGAGGATACACCACGCCATAATTGATCATCGGAGGTGCATTCAGTTCCGCAAAGTCTATAGCAATACCGTCACAAATGAGACACGACATTCACGAGAAAATACACTCCCACCTCTTGGGGTCCTGGTCCGGAACAACCTAAGCACCACTCCTGGAATGATAACACCCAGGTTCAACAACTGCAGCGGCATTATACCCAATCCTTGCAAAATCACATAGCTTAAAAAGAAATGCCGAGCTCTTCCAGCTTGTAGTGCCACTGCCAGTTTTTCAGGAACTTTGGCTGGAGTGTTAGCGAGATCGCGGACAAGCTGCCAGTATGTCGTCGCGAGGAGGAAGATGAATACAACATTAATGAGGAGGAAGAGGAAGTATCTGCATGAGCGGTCAGCACACTATTAGGGGTGTGGCGAAATAATGCACTTCTTGAGAAGGGAGTATTCTATCCAGCTGCGAGCTCTGAATCCTTGGATGTAGGTCAAAGCTTAGACACCGGCAAGAATGTTTCAGACTTCTTGCAAAAACGGTGTCATAGGAGGACACACCTTCAAGCATAAAAGGCAATAAAGCATTCAGCGTAATCATTGCAACTGAAGGCAACGAGTTCTGTACGATAGCTCGGATTTGATCGTTTGCGTCAATCAACTGGCCCAGCCATGGCATGACCTTCTTGATTTCTTTGTAGCTC
>Ga0153986_1000225_pt1 | contig 18241 bp, 20 predicted proteins | sample TSGA070MetaG_FD_104724 | JGI IMG/M metagenome (GOLD analysis project Ga0153986, IMG submission 104724) | Attine ant fungus gardens microbial communities from Georgia, USA - TSGA070 MetaG | ecosystem: Host-associated > Fungi > Mycelium > Unclassified | place: USA: Georgia, Alexander Wildlife... | reverse complement strand
TTGATGTTCAAGATAGGGATCATCGAACCTGGTTTATTCATCATCTTGACAATTAATCCTGAGACATTTTATTCAAGGACTTGAGTGGTGAAGAACTGTATATTTGCAAGGTTGTATGAAACACAAAGATTCGCGTTCAAATTATAAGCGTTGTCAAGCAGAGAGGTTTTCATGATTTTGAGAGTCGTAAGTGATAATCATCAGTTCCACCAGCGGTGTGAGTCGTATGGGGGTGTCTCATCAAAGTCACGAAAAAAAAGACAAAAAATATACCTCGTGGATGTTACGGGAGGCGACAGATCTACCAGATCAAAGGTGGTCATTGGCGATACTGGCAAAGAAAAGGCTGCAGTAATAGATCTACAGAACAACCCAATAAATCAAAATAAAACCCCAACTCACGTTAGCGGTAGAGATAACCGGGTATACAATGACACTTCTGCTGTACGCACCGAAGCTGTCTGTGTATCTCAAACTAGTTGCCCAACCCAGCACTGGTTTCAATCACGAACGAAATAAGTTCTCCTCAATTTCGAGAGTTAGAATTCTCGTTGGCAACGTTCGGCAGAATGTCGACTCAACTCTCGCTTGACAATGTCATCATTGACTTCAGCTTCAACACCATCAGAAGCAGTGGCAACTTTTTTTTTCGACGCAGCCTTGGATGCAGCAACATGCTCAGGGATGGTGCCCGTACTTCAAGATTTTGATAGCCTCAGTCCTTCACTTTTTCAAAGAGGTGGGGAACTGTATTTAACGTATGCGAGGGCACATGAAGTTGACGAACTCGCAGATAAAAAAAACAGAGGTGCTTGATTACGGTAATGATAGCCGATCATTATACATGGATGGAAAAGTTCAAGAATAGTACTTCTGTTAACGAGTAAAGATGGAAGGGAGGAGGGGGGGGAAGTTGTATGGACGATAAATCCTTGACACACCCCACAATCATGGCGAGTGTAATTCTGACGCATGAATGATTACCATATCACACGACAGATAACATGATCAACTCGGCAAATCCAGAGATCGTCATCCCAAACGAGCTTTCTTCCGACTATGCCCATTCCCACCAACAGCTGCTGTTTGTCCAGCGTAGACTCCACCAACATTAACACTGGCAAAGCTAGTCGTACTGCCTGGCTTGGAATGTGACTGGCCGAACGGAGCGACCATATGATTGTGGCCACCACCTTGATGGGTGTGGTTTTGTGCAGGCAGCGGCATCATGGAGGGTGCTTCGTCCTGCGTGATGCGGCGGTGTGGAGGGAACTGGTGGATTGGTACATTTTCGAATGCACTGCAGAGATTGGCACTTGACAAAAATTGAAAGAAAAGTGCGAGGAAGAAATACCTACTTCCATGTAGGTTTCGGATCTTCGTGGAACCATTTGTGTTGGAGCGCTTCTTTGGCTGTCAGTCTGTTGTCTGGGTCATATGCAAATAGCTGACGAAGAAGGTCATAGCCTTGAGGAGAACGGATGCGCGAGTGACACCATTCCTGTAAACGGTTCGTATAACTGATGGATGGTGCCTTGTGAGACTAGAAAAGATAGGGAAGACATAGATACATACGGATCTAGTCTCTTCATGTTCAAGTACTCTGGCATGTCGATAACACCGGGCCAATCTTTCTCTAAAAGAGTGGATACATGAGCCCAAGCAGTGTTGAGAACAGCTGAAGACCACCTGCCGTCGGGCGTCCCCATCACTTCAAATATTTTCAGCAGCTGATCACGTTGAAAAGGAACATTCTTCTTTGAATCAAGCTTTGCTTCTTCACCCTTGAAGATGGGACGAAGACTGGCAAGTTCGGCCATGACACATCCTACAGCCCAGCAATCGATGGCTTTGTTGTAGTGTTTTGCACCCATGAGAAGTTCGGGGGCACGATACCATATGGTCACCACAATCTTGTCTCCTGCAAAGAGAGGCTGAAGAGGCTCATAGCACAGGCGGGCGAGACCAAGATCACCGATCTTGACAACGCCGTCTGAGGTGATCAGGATGTTTGCCGGTTTGAGGTCACGATGAAGGATGTGGCAAGAGTGTAGGTAGAGGAGACCATTGAAGAGTTGGTAGATAAGAGATTTGAGAACGACATGCGCGAGTGGCACACGAATAGTTTGGGAGTGGTGATGAATAATTTGCTGAGGGAGCTTGAGCCAGATAAAGTATGTCGAAACGGAAGACGTACTAGAAAGTCGTGCTCTGCATATTCGAAGACCATGTATATGGACTTGTCTTCCAAGATGACTTCCTTGAGGGCGACAATATTTTCGTGGCTGATTTCCCTATTCAACTAGAAGGACATTGTCACTTGTGGAACTATATCAAGTGGGGTGGAACCGACGGCAATTTCCCTGATTGCGCTCTGGCTGATTCCTGTAAAGGTCGCCACATCTCCCTCTTTGTCTGGTTTGAATTTCTTAATTGCATGTAGCTGCCCGTCTTGCTCCAGACTCTGCGCCTTGTACACACGTCCGTACGTCCCAGAGGATATAAACCCAAGAATTGCGTACTTGGAGCTCACAGAAAGATGGCTAGCATCGCGTTTCTGACGGTAGAGGTACATGGGATCCTGCTGAAGAATATTACTCGCCCAATCGTCGAGCATCTCGTTGGATCCTGATCATAGTCGAAATCGAGACATGAGAACAACCTTCCATTTGCGGAAGTCCCTCTCCCTTGGCCAACAGCCACGATATATCTCTGAAAAACCATCAGAATGAACCCGTCGGATAGTTTCACCTTTACAGTTGGAAAGCTCGGTGCGTGTTGGATTTTTTGCAATCAGAATAGGGCCTTGACGTGGTATCTCAGATGCTGGCATGGCTGTGGGTTTAGAAATGGCTTTCTGGCTCTGTATTCACTGCTCCTGCTTATAGATACTGCTTGGCGAGCGGGCTCATCTTATTGAATTCCCTTCAATACTTTTACCACCTGGCGTGTCAACAGGCTCAATTGTCAACATCTCGGTCACGCAGAACCATGCCGAGGAGAAACGCCGTGATATGGACTTTTGGCAATTACAGGACGATATCCTCCATGAATTCGGAATGAGGTCTCCTGAGCATCCAAACCTTCAAGTGAGAACAGTCATCAACTGTGTGAAGACTTGGTGCTGACTCACAACGTCCTTCAGTTGCGGAACGTCACACAGACATCTGTAACTCTTGAATGGCCATCCATTCAGCTTGCCACGGCGAAGCTACGGTCTCTCGATATTTATCGAAACGGCCAGCGTCTTGCTTCGATACCCTCTCCTCTCACAAATACCTCCACCAAACTTTCAGGCCTTGAACTCAATACAGACTACTCATTCCAACTTATCCTCCGAACAACCGCTGGTACTTTTCCCTCTAATGTTCTTCGTGTCCGCACACACACTATGACTGATACATCGGGCATCTGCGTCTGCTTTGGCAATGTCCAGGACTCGGTATTGTTGGAGGATGCTAAGCTGGCACTAAGAGACATGAAAGCTAGGTGGAGCGAGAAGATCCAGATTGATACTACTCACTTTGTGTGTACAACGCCTGCAGCAACGCCAGACGGAGCACAAGCAGCTGGAAATGCAAGTGGTGCTCCTGGTGTTGAATATCAACGTGCCTTACACCTCAGTATACCCGTCGTCCAGCCACATTGGGTTCTTGCCTGTCACAGAGAGCAAAGGTGAGCGACCAACGAGAACTGTTCTTTATTTCTCATTGGCTTACAAACATACAGGATGGTTCCAATAGCAGCATACTACCTTGGAGCACCCAGCATACCTCAACCTTCATCGGGTTTCAACCGACACCAATCTATGTCACAAACCTCTCTCCCCCAATCTCCCAAGTCTTCTAATTCATCATCTTTGCAAAAGCATGCTTCCACGGCAAACCGCGCGTCTCTGCCTACTCCTGCTCGCAGTTCGATCAGCTCGCATCCTCATCCCACTGCTGGGGCTGCATCCTCATCCGTCAAGTTCGAAGTGCCGCAAGAAGCGGATGAAACTGCTGATTCGAATGATAATCGCCAGCAGCAGAATTCACCCCCAGCAGCAGCACCATCTCCACCGTCATCATCACCCTCATCACCGCAAAATTCTAGTTCGGAAGTTCCCAGGAGATCAAATTCAATGAAACGCAATTGGAAATTCCCTACTCTGGCTTCTTCTGATAATGGTTTACCTAAATCACCGGAGATTGATGGTCAGAAGACGAAGGGACATCTAAAAGCGCAAGAAAGTCTGATTTCACCTTCGAGCATTGAGGTTCCGCCTCCTCCGCCTGTAGAGAAGGAGAGGTTGTCTTATACTATTGATGATGGAGAAGATGAAGTTGGAGATACGGTGGAGGTTCCATTGAATTGAGCCTGATTTTTTTTTGATGTCGACTACCTTTTTTTGGATTCAACGATGCACTGGAGGAAGTATAGTGTTTTTCTTTTTTTGAGGATACCGAGAATTCGATCGTGTTTTGCCTTGACTACATACTTATGATATGTTCTTATTTATGTCCTTTACCAGCTCCTTGAGTGAACGAATCCAGTGCACGACTGGACTTCAAGTTCTGGAAAGACGTGCGGTCAACCAAGTATAATGTCATTGATATCGCGAGCTCAAACCATTTTCCTTCCAAAGGTACTGCTGAGGTCAATCCTTTATGTACGCGCTCAAAATGCCCTTAACGAGCGCGACATGGTATTTGCTAGCTACTTTACACTCCGATTTGTGAACAAGTCCGAAAGTGTGATCTATGACTACCACAACATCTACCAAGAGTCCGCTGCAACAATTTCCAGACGTTGAGAGAAAACATCAGTGCCTTTAGTGAAAATAGGGATTGGCATCTAATGGCTTTGACCGTAGCCGTAACTGCCACTGCCACTACCCCCGGAACCATAACTGCCACTGCCACTTGAACCTGTTCCGTGGCTACCGCTTTGTCCGCCTGTTCCATAGCTGCTGCCGCTAGAGCTTCCGTGGCCGCCAGTTGAACCATGACCATCGCTCCCACCGGCTCCAGTCCCATAACCGCTACCTGCAGAGGATCCACCGTTGTTGCCGTTACCGGAGCTACCGCTGCCATAGGTTCCATGGCTTCCGTTTGAACTGCTTCCGCTGCCGCCCTGGCCGGCAGGACCTCCGTAGCCACCACCACCTGTGGATCCATGGCCGCCAGTCGAACCAGATCCCGATCCACCATCGTGTGTAGAACCATGACTATCTGAGCCATGACCGTCTGAGCCATAACCGTCTGAGCCATGACTGTCTGATCCATGACTGTCCGATCCATGACTTCCACCATTACTGCCAGATGACCCATGACCGTCCGACGATCCAGAGCCAGATCCATAGCCACCGCCGCTTGTAGATTCATGCCCACTACCTGAGCCACTTTCGTGGCCACCACTGCTACCACTCATTCCAGTCCCATAACCGCCGTTGCCTGAGCTGTCGCCGCCACCGTTGTGTTGGCTGCTTCCATGATCATCGCCACTGGAACCTCCGTAGGTGCCGCTATTTCCAGATCCGTAACTGGGATTTCCGCGAGCAGCAAGGTCTCGGGTCAATTGTGTTAGTTGGTCAGGCTCTGCAATTGGCGCAGCAGCGACCAATGCAGTCATAGTACAGGCCAAGAGTACGAGGGACTTGAGAAACTTCATGATCTATACAGAACTTGCAACCGTTATCAACTATAGATCGCCGCGATGAATAGTTAGACACACCTATTGGTTGCTAGAACGAGTTGAGAGCTGAGGAAAACTACCAGGCAATGGTGCTGGTTTTATATCAAAACCGTACTTTGCCCTTTCTATACCCAGGAACTTCGGAACCCGAAGTTGAAATGTAAAACCAAAATTGGACATTCATAACCGCCCACGAAGGTAGTAGAATAGATTCATCCTTCCGATCTGCTAGTGAGCCGGCCAAATAGTATACCGAAGAGGTTTAGCACACTTGTCAGAAGCCAAATTGGACAAGCAAAAAGTAACTTGAAACAGCTACGGGAGGACCTTATGTGGCCGAGAATATCAGATCGCATTATTGGCACCGCTGTCAATAGTCTGAGGCACAGGATATTTTCCAAGCTAGAGAAGTAATAGGTTTCGTGGCATATTCTCACACACACCTCTTGACTACGCTGTCTAAAGATAAGTGGACATCGGTTCTTGGTAGCCTGAGTCTGTTAATTTGACTGTTCCCAACTCCACGAGAGGCACTAAGGCTGTTTAAGTGATACACACTTACAACTTTCCTGACCTCCGAATCTGAGGTCCCTTGGGGTATTGAAACGCCACAGAAATAACGAGCATGTCCATGTCATTGTGATACCGATTAGGAAAAAGCCTTTGTTGACAGCACTCTCATCAGAAGCGAGGAACGGCTAGTGGAAAAAAGACCTCCAGATTGCACGGAGGCTTATACAAATTGAATCATTTTTGCGAGGGGCTGAGTAGTTGGGAAGTAGTTGGGAAGTAGTTGGGATTCCCGATGCGTTTGTCCCAAATCGATTACATGAGGCAAAAGACAGTAGTGTCGATAATTGCATCCGTAGAGATCAGCAAGTTGTCTAACAAATTCTCACGATCTGACCCTGCGACTGACGCCCACAATGGCCTCGCCTCATAGTGACGCCAAAGCACTTGCAATGCCTCAGGGTCAGAGACTAGAGAGTCCAACTTGTTCGTCCGCAGCGAGTGATGATGAAGACAATATACGCCGGACTAATGGTTATTCGCGTGGGGAACAGGAAGTTGAGTCTGACGAGGACGGAATAGGGAAAGAGGATCACCAGGATGAAGATGCCGAAGAGGAGGGGGAGGATGACGAGGCTGAAGATGGCGACGATGACGACGATGACGACGACGACGACGAGCCGGCTTTGAAATATGAACGGATTACTGGGGCTATTCCGGATCTTCTTAAAAAGGACTCTGCGTCGGCATTAGCAGTATCTCTCAAATTTATGGTATATTTGAGCTGCCATTGGAGTCTAGTTGTTTCTAAATGATGCAGGTGCTAGGAACTCACGCCGGTATAGTTCACGTATTAGACCCCACCGGAAAACGTATCAAGTCGTACAAACCACACTATGCGTCTGTCATCGACATATCACTGGACACGAACGCAGAGTTTGTGGCAACGGCTTCCTTAGATGGTTGGCACACTAATTCTGCTTTACGAACATGCACCAATGACGTAGAACTCTATAGGACAAGTTGTCGTTCATTCAGTGAACACAACAGAGTCATATATATTTGACCTGAAGCGTCCCATGCGCACCGTCTCTCTTGAGCCAAATTTTGGCCGACGGAATACCCGTGCTCTGGTTTATGGTGGTTTGGCCGGGAATCTAACGCTTCAGGAAAAGGGTTGGTTGGGACACAAAGAATCCCTGCTTCACTCTGGTGAGGGACCCATTTGGCAGGCGCGATGGCGGGGGAACCTGATCGCTTGGGCCAATGATGTGGTAAGAACTCGTATTCTAATATCATTCGCAATGACTGAAGAGTATCCATATCAGGGGGTAAAGATATACGATCATGCATCGCAAAGCCGGATTACATTCATTGACAAGCCACAAGACAGCCCAAGAGCAGACCTCTTCAAATGTACCTTGCACTGGCAAGATGACTCTACCCTTCTCATTGCATGGGCTGACTTGATCAAAGTCGCTCGCATTCGTGAGAGACCACGGACAACCGTTTCTTCAGCTACTGCAAACCTTCCTCCTTTCATAGTCGAAATTACTGCAGTATTTCAATTGGACTGTATGATTGCCGGCATAGTACCTCATCCAACGCCCAGTCCGAATGTCTCTTCCGACGTGTCAACATCTGCCAACGGCCTGCATAGTGACAAATCCTCAGAAAAGCATTCAACACTCCTTACGTCTTTCCTTATAGTCGCTTATAGCCCTCCAGAAACTTTCACAGACGAAATGACGGAAGACAGGGCGCGACAAGCGCGTAAGCTGGCAGACCGTCCCGAATTGCGTATTGTATCCCGTGCGGGTGAGGAACTCGCGACAGACGCAATCACCGTTACGGATTTTCAGAAGTGGGGGTGCAATGATTATGTTCTTGTTGAAGGTGTCAGCAGCGACGATCCTGCATATATTGACTTGGAAACAAGGAGCTATGTGGTGCTTAGTCCAAAAGATCTGGTAAGGGTAATGCCAAGAGATAGGAGGGACCACGTGGCTTGGTTATTGGAAAGGCAGCGATATGAAGAAGCGTTGGAAGAAGTGGAGAAAATAGAGGCAGATAGACTTTTGAAGAAGACAGAAACCACTGGCGAGAGTGAGAACATCTTCAGTGCCGTTGAAATCGGACAGGAGTATATCCGTCATCTTGTCAATGAAGGTGGGCTTCTGGTTCAAATTGATTTTGAGTACATCTCACAACAATCTACTCATAGGTGAATTTATGAAAGCTGCTCGATTGACACCGAAAGTATGTGGGCATGATTCCAAAAGATGGGAAGATTGGATATTTGCGTTTGCGGACAAGCGACAATTACAGGTAACTATGCTGTTGTATATGACTATTCATCAACTTATTGATACCAGGTTATCATTCCTTATGTCCCTACCGACTCGCCAAGATTAGATCATCTTGTGTATGAGATGATACTTGCGCACTTTTTGACCCATGACAAACAGGTATTGAAGCTTGACTTGTCCAAATCGATCTTTGCTAAATCCTGATCAAGGCTTTGCGTCGGACAATTGACGAATGGCCAAGAGAAATTTACGACATCAGCGCTGTCATCATTGCCATTCGCTCAGAGCTCGACAAAGCTATGTCTGAACTCAAGTCTATGACCTCACCCTCGAACACGGTGATCCTCATGGAATGTCTGGCTGATCTGTTAGTTCCATTTTTCTCTCCATTACCCAACCAACCTTACTGACATAGATAGATAGATATGCAGCAAATCGACAACCAGGCAAAGCCTTACATTTTTACCTTCGACTCCGAAGACCAAATGTATTTGAATTGATCAGGGAACATAACCTTTTCACGGATGTTCAGGATCAAGTGCTATTACTCGTTGAGTTTGATCATGAGCTAATGGAGAAACGAAAAGCGACAGGACAGGATACAGGACAGGGTGAGACAATTACCTTGTTAGTAAATAACACACATTCTATACCTGTGGGTCATTGCCTCTCATAAATGTGGCTGATAGCTGATGTAATTTGGGAGTGCTAGGTCATCCGTGTCGTGCAGCAATTACAGAAGAGACCATATTATTTATTTCTGTATCTTGATGCGTTGATAGAAAAAGATACTCATCTCGTCGCGGAATTTGCGGACCTGCAAGTGAGTATACTGTTCTAGCACTCTTTGGGAGGCTTCAGATGTTGGGTCCAGGTTAAATTGTACGCGGAGTTCGCCACGTCAAGATTGATTGATTTCTTGCGCGCAAGTAATGATTACAATCTTGAAATAGTGAGTCAACAAAAGTATTTTGAAAAGGAAGTGGCTGATTGGTTTATCCCCGACAGGCGTATGGAGTGTGCAATGAACGCAGCCTTGTACCAGAGATGGTCTTTTTACTTGGCCGTATGGGCAATAACAAGAAGGCTCTCCACCTCATCATCGAGCGACTGGGTGACGTGCAACGAGTAAGCTGTCATAATTATACACACAAGATTGATTTGCACTAACAATACCACTCGCTCAGGCCATTGAATTTGCCAAGGAACAAGCCGATGACGATCTCTGGGAAGATCTACTTAAATACTCTGAAACACGACCTACTTTCATTAGAGGACTTTTGGAGAACGTGGGAGTTGAGATATCACCCATTCGGCTTCTCAGGAGAATCAAGAATGGATTAGAAATCCCAGGTCTGAAAGAAGCGTTGATCAAGATCTTGCAAGACTTCTATTTACAAATTTCCTTGTTGGAGGGTTGTGGTACAATTTTAGCCGGGGACTGTGCTGATTTGACAGGAAGGTTGCAGAAAGGACAAGGCAGTGGATTCCTTTTGACTGGTATGTGTCTTCTATCTTCTGTGTGTTGATGAAGAACCAACTGCCCTATAGCGAAAAGTGAGTGCCCCATATGTAATAAGCCGATGCAGGACAACTTGCGAGGGCTGGTAATATTGTTCCTGTGTCGACATGTCATGCATGTTTCGTGCGTTCGCGGCAGGTATGCAGGGGAGGGAGAGAGCAATGGACTTGTGAAGGGCTTGGAATCGTATTTCGAAGAGAGTGGGTTTACGGGTGGGGGAAGGAGGGGAATCAGCGGGAGTGTTGCTATGTGAGAATTGACTATTTCTGTATGGCATGATACTCATTGTCCCTGGTGAAGGGAGTCGGTGATTCGTTCGAAGCTTGGAAAAGGGTGCCCTGTATGCCATAAAGCAGTTGAGGGGCAGAGGTCGGGGCAGAGGTCATAAGGTGGAGGTTCTATTTTCGGGATTTTGCGTTTCTGTTGTCTTCCCTTCTCGGCTCATTTGTCCAATTTTTCCGTAGTATGTGTATATCACCGCCATCATTGTATATACCCCCCCCCCTCCCCCCGTTCAACACTTGACTTTTTCGGCGGTAAGGAGTAAATACCTTGAGTCGGACAACTTGGCTACACGGTATTGGATTTTGACGGCGTCTGAGTTAGGCAAGGTAGGGGCCATTCATTCACGATGATTCCATGATTCTCTGGTGCATGAATACCTCCTTATTTCATCATACCATGCTCTAGACTCTAATTGAAGGTCCTACAGATGACTACCATCCTGCGCCTTGCAATGGAAATTTCGATTCTTTCCTTCTTTCTCAAAGCTACGCGTCGATGGACATTTTATCGATTGACGAAGCAAACGGTCACTCGTGTTTCCGACCTACGTGCTCGCAGGAGGTTGAGCTCTTTAGTTTTCCCTTTCCTTTGTTTGCTCTGAATCCTCCTTTGCAAATGTAACTGAATCTTTTGTCAAGTAAGCTGACATTTGTGTTTCCGTGGATGGTCGTCCTCTTCACCATACCAGACATTTGTTCAATGCCTCGACCTCCAATAATGAATGGCTTCTACTTCTGATTCATGTACTCAAAATCTATTCGCCATGGAGAAATCATGATTCTCTTCTCGTCTACTAGGCCGAGGCTCATCGAGCAGGACTTTTTTTTCGCTTTAGAATGAGTTGATATGAGTTCTTCTGATGGTAATCCTTCCTTCCTTTATTCCTCCTGTCGAAAACTAGACGCGTCATGCCATGATCTATCTTCCCGTCACAAAAATTTGCGTTGTGTGTGTGAGTTCGCTTTTGATTGTAGTACTTTTTACAAGCCCAGTTTTCTTTCCCCTCCCCCCCCGCTGCTTGATGAAAAACAAGGGTTGATGAATTCTCTGCATCTGCCACAATTTGTTTATGAGTGGGTGGGCGATGTCTTTTTTCAAGTCTCGTGGCTTTTTTTTTCATTCTTGGTGATGCTCGGGAGTATTTGGAAGTCATGGACTTCTGTGCCGTGGACAGATGCACACCTCTACCACCGCATACACACCACGGGGATATCTTGATTTTACGTTACTACAGACAGACAGGAGCGAGCTTTTCAAGCAGCCCCGTCGTTGTAAGTCGGGTGCCGCACAATCAAAGAGACGCTTTAATGACTCCCATAGATGATGATGTCCTGATAAAAAAACAAATCCCCGGTCTCAACGTGGTTTCTCAACTACGACGACAAAGCTAACAGCCATGGATTAATTTTAAAAAAAAACAGGAGGGGGGTTGCTTGTTCGCCCAGCAAGGACTAAGCAAATGGGGCAATGTCGGCTGGGACCCTTTGAAATCTTGGAATACAGATGAAGAGGATCCATGGCGACGCAAAACAAAGCAAGACTGACTGACACTCCAGTAGTCGTCAAGTAGTTGGACTCAGTCAAGGTCAATGAGATGAGAAGAGCAAGAGCAAGAGGCAAACTAGGAGAGAGAGACAAGAAAGGCTTCTCTCGCATCCAGCGGTTAGAATTGCACCCCCGATACTCCACATCTAGGGTTGTGATGCTATAGATGTAGCTATGGTGCTGTTTTGACATTGAGAATCGTGGAAAGCTACAATTGACTTGTGAAATGGAAACAAACGCATGTCCAAAAAAGGTATATACCAATCTTCTTAATTGGCTAGCCCTAGCTAGTACCTGATGTGTATATGTATGTACTTGAGTAGTGTCTCACTATCTATTGGGGTTAAAACGCGATACTTTTCTCCTCTTTCTAATTCCACCATGTGCCCATCCAACAATTCCAGCGCGTATTCTCGATTTTCTAAAAAAATCAAAACCACCAATTTCAGCAACGACCTCAGAACGCCATCAGCCCCTTGTTCGTCTCGATACTCAAACAAAATCCCTCTCTCAACATCTTCCTAAAAACCAAATTCGTCTCTTCATCAATACACTCTTTGAAATCTTCCATCATCTCCGGCGCACGGACATCAAACGCTTTCAATTCTGCCGTCGGGAAATACTCTTCCTCCTCTTCGTTTGCTGTTGCTTCCATGTCCATCCGTTCTTTCCCTCTTCCCAAAATCCCACTCCCACTATGATCAGCATTGATGACCATCAGCCTGGGAACAGCCCTCGTCCTCGTCTTCCGGTTCCATCTCGCGTATACGGCCTCTTTAAGCACTTTTGGCGTGAACGAGAGCGCACCGCGATACGTCATCGCTGTAAGGTTCGGAAGCAGGATTTCATGGGGTGGAACAGATCCGCCTGGAGGAATTTGAACGAGTCGTTCAACTACGTCTCGTATTTCGTTGTTGACAATCCCAGGACCCGTGCTCGGGACAGATGTTGAACGAGGGGGGGAAGTGAGTTTCTTCACAGAACCAGGTCGTAGAAGAGAAGCGTCATCGTTATCCAATAGATAAGAATAAGGCTTGACCCATCTCACCCTCCTCTCTGGATTCATCTTGATCAAAAACGAGTCTGACAACCCCGCCACGCCAGCTTGCCAGCTCTCCAACACCAATTCTTCGATCATGTTTTGTATCTTCGCCGTGGTATCATCCTCAGAACTCTCAGCAATTTGCGAGCTTGCGCCAAACGTGCTCATTAACCATCCAACGATCGCTTCCTCCGCTACACCGACACTAGGCACGCAGATTTCCAACTTTCTCAAACGTCCAGTCGCAGCAGCACGACTACCATGATCACTATCATGCCAACTACTTCGCCCTCCCAATTTCGTTATTTCACTCAACACACCACCGATAGCGCCCGTTGTGCATTTAAAGCTCAATGCACAAACCATCGGAGTCACCAACGCATTCAGAAATCTCGATAGATTGACATGATCAGAGAATACACTGAAATTTCTCAATTCGTTCAATTGAATGCGCTGGTGGTGTAGGTACTCATGTCCAGACGCAGAAGAAGAAACCGTGGTCGAAAGATTGACAAACGATATATTGATCGACGAGGGAGAAAAGATGCTGTGAAAATTGAACGAAATCATACGGGGTGTGCATGACAGTACGCGTAGACAATCACCCAGCGACACAGTCCTCAGTTCCAGGCAAGTGAGATTCGCCCAGGGTAATGGAATTTCGAAAGGGGGGAATGATTCGGGGAGGATGACAGTTTTGAGAGAAGGTGCTTCAGAGAGCATAAACCATGGGGATTTTATCCGGGTTGATGAAAAGGAGGAAAAAGTCAGCAAAGAATTTGTCGTTGTGAGGTTAATAGGTAATATCCCTTGACCGTTTGGAGGGCCATCATAGGTCTCTCCGTTGACCATAACTCCGTTTACGAAGACCCCGTTTTGTACCACGTTCACACCGGGCCCAGCTTGCACGATGACATTCGTTCCGTGACCCCCTCCGCCACCAAGATTATGTAGACCTCCGGTATTCATGTGAATCACATTCCCGATGCTCGACCTACCTTGAAACGCCAATCTCCCCGACCGACTCAACACCAAGGTGTCCAACCTCCCGAGTTTCCCATACACACCCTTGAACAAATCCTGAAAACACAGATTGGGCAATGTAGAATAGAACGTATGCCATTGGTGACTTCTTTTATATAATTTCTCCAGCACAGCTCGTGGTGGGTAATCACGGAAATGCTGAAGCTCGGAGTCGTCGTGTGCGAGTGTGAGTATGATGGACAGATCCTGAATCTCGCCTGCCCGCCCTAGCCAATCGTCGAGCAGAGAAACCTGTGTCTCGTAACACGAGCGGGAAATGGCGAGCGGTATGGTCGCCCATAACTCGGGAAGCCGCCATGCTAGACACCGCCACGCAGAACAAACCTGACCTAGGACGAGGGGTACAGGGATGCGCTGTGATGGGGGATACACATCCGATTCGTTCATCTCTTTGATTGAGAGCTGGGTAGCAACAAACATGATCTTGCTTATAACTTCTATAGGTAAGCGCCATGTGGCTGAAAGCGAGTTTCGATGATGCTTGAGCATGGCGAGTTTGCGGGTGAGAGCGCGCAGAGCCTCTTCGTGGGCTGAGATGGCAGCGTCTAAAAAGTCTTTGTCCTTGGACGTCAGATACTTGTCCTCGAGAGGAGCAAGCGGCTGCAAGAGATTCTGTTCAGGACGAGACATGAGAACGGTTTCAGGAGTTCAAGGGAGACGCAACTGCTGTATTCATAAGGACACGTGATGATACAGCAGATGTATACCAATTTTTTTCGATTTTCGGCTAGATAAAGCCTCGAGCAGCGCCCCGACCACCACCATGCCCCCGTTCCTTTTCCACTACAAATATCGCGTCGCGCATCGTCACTATCGTCCGTGTGTCGTCCTCAGCCGCTGCCTGTGTCAGTGCAGCAGATGTTGATTTCTTGGTAGGCACGTAAGGCCTTGCCCATGAGCTTGTGGTAGTAGCAGTATTAGTAGTACTCATATTCGAGGTAGCAGTGCTCGTGGTCGTCGTAGCACCTGAGATAGCGATAGACGTAGCACCGCCCGTCATCGTCGATGTTATCGTCGGTGTGGCCGCTGTCGGTGTGGCCGTACTGGTTGGACTCATGACGATAGCTGCTGGAGCTGGTTTGGGCTTTGGCGCGGGTGTGTTGACGTTGGCAGCATTCATCCAGGCATATTTGCCACCGAGCCCGGCAGCCTGGGTGGCGACAGCATTGGACATTTTCTTCCTGACATCTTCAGACATATTCCTGGCCGTGACTCCAGGACCGTCCTTCTTCCTCTTTTTCTTCACACCGCCGTCCTCTTCCATTATGCCTCCATTGGCACCACTGATGTCAATACCGAGTCCACTCGCAGCAGCACTTCCATTTGCTTGAGCGGCCAACACCGCAGCATGGGCAGCCGTCATCTCTGCCCTTTCCTTTCGCTCTCTGCGTACTTTCATCTCCTCTTCCCGCTCAACTTTCTCCAGTACAGCAAGCTGTTTGGCGACGTCTGATCGCAGGCTAATCTTCCACATAGGTGTATCATCGCTGTAGAGCGATGCGGGACGATCGAATTGAGTATCAGTACGATGATGAGAGGCAGATATCATGTTGGTGATCAAGTCTTGAAGACGTGCTCGGAGAGCGAGTGCAACGTAGTTGACGGCGTCGTCCGGTATTCTCGTTACTTTGTGCGAGATGCCAATGGTGCGCATCTTGGTTCCAAGATGGACTGTATCGAAGGCGGGTTTGAATGCCTGTTTGCGTGTTCTATCTTCATAGGGCCTATAAGGCTGGTGCTGGTCGTGAGATCGTTGAAGTGACTCTTCCTCTGCCTGTAGACTACTCAGCACAATGACAATGTAGACAAGGTCAAACGTACTCTGAGATCGACCCCGGCACTGCCCAGTGCATCGTTCAACGTCGCAACGTCGGTGTTGTCAACACTGGCTGCAGCTGCGGTTGTGGCTGCCGTGTTCGGTACTGGAGTCGTCGCCAGTGTATTGCGCGACAGGGTTGCCTGAATGGCCTGCGCAGCAAGAGGTGTGGGGTACTGGTAGTGGCCATAGGCAGCCTGTGGATAATGGTGAGAGGAATAAGCCTGGTAGGGCTGATATGGAATTGTCCTAGAATTATATTCAGTCCATGCTTCAGAGAAAGACGAGATCTCTTCACGTCGTAGGCGTCGCTCCTGCGCCCACATTTCAGCACTTTTTTCCGTTGATTTTTCAGACTGAACCTTACCAGTTGCCGGCCAGGTGAACGTCGAGGTTGAAGTTGCCGATGAGCTCGTCGCCGGGGCTGCCGCAGCAGGTGTCCCAGGCTTTGTCTCTTCGCTTTTCGGTGTCGACATGAGGGAGACCTTGAGCCACGTGACAATAAACCTCTCTCCTATCACCACAATGGTCAATTCTCGATGTCATTCTCAATGCCATTTTACTGACCTGATTAATATTCTCAGGTCATCTGTCAGTTTTTCTTGCGTGGCACATGTCGATTCGGTGATAATTGCAGAAATGAGCATCCCCCTCCTCAGAGTAGCTTTGGCAGTTATGTCCATACTCTTTTCAATCTTCCTCTAATACTCACGCCCTCACAGCTCACGGTTGGTCCAACAATAAAACACCAGCAAAAATCACCGTCATGTTCACGTACGTTCAATCTACCCATCTGTAATCACTCATCTCTCATTCCTTTCAGCCAAGACTCGATGAAATCTGACCTATCTTCTGATAAACCTATCTGGCCATTATCCTGCTATGGTCCTGCAAAATTTGAGCCAAACGTATTAGCTGGGCTCGACGAGTCCATGGAAGAACTCCGTGTCCGCGCCGCCCTCGCCTTGAACGCAGGCAATTCCAACGAATACGTGAGCCCCGACTCCTATTCCGTCTGTCTCAACAGTGACAATTCTCAAAAAAAACTAGATATCATATGAATCCAGCAGAATACAAGCTGCGAACCAAGTCCTCACAGTGAGTCCTCTTCCCTTACATTCGCAATGACATCAATCTCTTCCTCTCCTAGTATGCTCGCGACCATGTTGGTTCAGCATATCAAACTGCTTTGAACCAAAGCACACATGCCAATAAACAACCTTCCACCTCAACCTCTGCCTTTGGATCCTCCACACAACAACCATCTGCTTTCGCTTCTACCTCCACCGGTGGTCACACATTTGGCCAGACTTCGTTTGGTCAACAACAACAGTCGGCATCTGGTTCAACGGTCAAACCTACTTTTGGCGGTTTCAGTGCTTATGCGAATGCAGGTCCGAGCTCATTTGCGGCTGCGGCTGCAAACCAGAATCGGGCTCCTGAAAGTGGTGGATTTGCAGCTTTCGCTGGGCAACCGAGCGTGTTCGGTGCTGGTGCTGCGAATACGACCTCGGGATTTGGTACAGGTAGCGCCTTCAGTGGTGGTGGTGGCGGAGGGTTTGGTGCTCCTGCGCCTGTGTTTGGTCAACCTGCATTTGCCGCATTACAAAACCAACCTGCAAATGCCTTTGGCCAGCCCCAAAGTGTTGTTAACCAGCCGACAACCCATCCACAATCGGCTTTCGGTCAACCACAGAATCAGGCGCCATCGGTGTTCAGTGCCTTGTCGGCTCAATCACAGTTCGGTTCTAGTACGGGTGTCAACAACCCACTCAACAATCCACAACCGTCGGCGTTTACGCCTTTATCTAACCCTGCTAACCCTCTCAATGGTGCTTTCAACCCACTTGAAAGTTTACCCCCCCAAGCTCAACCGTTTGGTGCGTTTGCGAATGGTCCCATCAGTAGCGGTATCAAGGACTCTACTATGGCGAGTCCGTTCACTCCGACATTTTCTTCTGGCACTACCACGGCGGCGACGGCTTCATCCGCCACCAATCCAATCACGCATCCCAAAACCAGACCCGACTTTGCGGCCCTGTTGACCAAAGTCCGAGCCACGCCTGGATTTACGCCGTATGATAGCTTGTTGGCTCCCGAGTATGCCAAGATGATACCGGAGAGAGTGGTGCAGGCGTTTATGAAGGACAAGTTTGAGTTTGGGCAGGTGCCAGAATGGGTACCGCCTATTGAGGTGAGGTAGTCTCAAAAAAAGATTTTTTGTTTGGTGTGTGTGATTTTGTGTGAGGTTTTTTTTTTCTGATTGAATAGTACGTCGTCATTGTCGTATTTCACGATCAAGTCATGATTTATTACTATCCGAGGACCCCCTTGTAGAAAATATTGTAACGTATTAATGTTTTTCTTTGAAGACAGAGTTAGTTTTTCTCTTTTTCTGTCCTCATGTCGCCTCAACGACTTTGAAGAACTTGACCTGCAGACTGAATCTTCGTCCGACGGTGAATTCTTGTAGACACTGAGGCTTATCTCGC
>Ga0153986_1000224_pt1 | contig 18295 bp, 16 predicted proteins | sample TSGA070MetaG_FD_104724 | JGI IMG/M metagenome (GOLD analysis project Ga0153986, IMG submission 104724) | Attine ant fungus gardens microbial communities from Georgia, USA - TSGA070 MetaG | ecosystem: Host-associated > Fungi > Mycelium > Unclassified | place: USA: Georgia, Alexander Wildlife... | reverse complement strand
TGAGGTGTGTCGTACGATCGACTGGTGGAAAATCTTCTTTCAACTTGTTTTTATTTGCGAAGGATGAGGGCGAGGAATGTCTCATTGTATGTGTGAACAAGGCCATTGGTAGACAGTCGGATTGCTCATCATCATTCTTCCAAGAGCCTCGTACAATGGGAGGTCCGAGTTCTTCGGAGAAGTCTGAATTGGGAAGGAGCTGAGAAGGGCATCAATCTCAAGCAGGAAACGAAGAGAAATAGTCATAGGTGTCGGAACGCACATCATGAAGAGCCTTTTCTAGTCGTTCGACTTTGTCTTCAAGAGACGTGACATAACTGTAGCCACAGTCAGATCGCGGACATATGGGCAAAGTCGTGGTTCTTACGCCTTTGGTGGACAGCGAGGTTTAGAGGATTCACTGGAAAGGGAATGGGTAAGAAATTTGAACAATTGAGATAGGGACCCACAGGTATGTACAGGTTCGATGGCCATGGATGCAGTTGGTGCAGATTTGTTCTTGTCTGCACGGACCGTCGCATTTGATTTTACGCCGCCGACAATAGTCGCAAGCCCGATCTTTCTTGCGTCTGTTGCTTGTAGAGTCTCGAAGAGCTCTTGCCCTGCTGGCTTGCAGGTGTTCAAATGAAATTGGAGCTGAGGGAATATGGATAGGAGGTGAGATTTGCATCAGGAAATGATATACTGTGGTGCTTGTCTTGGGAAACACTATCACGCAATGGCACGTGCCACGCCTACCTCCTGCCATGTCCTTTGTCCGAGCTCACCGCCGTCTCGCCCGCAGTATCTCCAGTCTCAGCAGACCTGCACCCCCTCCCCTTCCCCCATCGCAGCAGCACGAATTCCAGCAGCTACTTCGCAGAGCACAAACTCCCCTTACCCAGCCTTCTGGCCCAGTCCAGCTGCATCCTGATGCTCGCGAGCCTATAAAAGCAGAATTCGAGGGCGATACAAATCCTAAAACTGGAGAACGTGGTGGTCCTAAACGTGAGCCCGTAGGGAAGTGGGGCGAAAATACTGGTGATTGGAGTTTCAAAGGACGAGTATCCGATTTTTGAGCCAGTCTTCATGTAAACACCCAATTGTAGAAGGTACCTATTGCGCCAGTGGGCCTAGCATGGCAGACAGCGTAGAACGGGTTTGTAAGAACACGAATAGTCGATGCTCAAGTGGTTGCGTTATGATCCGTATGTGACTGTCCGAACAGTAGATTATTGTCCTTAGCATTTGCGTGTGCAGACAGATCATTCAGTGGGCCCCGGAAGCAAATATCTCGAAGGTACACATACATCTTGTCATCCTCTCCCACAAAAGGGAGTGACACCGTTGGAGCGGCTCAGTGATACCACGTGTATTTGACTTGCCTACCAACAGCTTCCATCAGTCTCTCAATGACATCCAGTCGAAAAGCTGGATAAATCGACAATACCACACACACACAAATCGACCAAAATGTCTGGTCTTCAGTCTCTTAGATCAGCAGGCCAGCAATTTGTCGGAAGACTGAACTAAGGTCGACCTAGCCAATTGTTCAGGGCGCGAATGAAGTGGCTGCTTCAATCCAGAGAGGAACTGAACTGGAATCGATTCCTTTGAATTTATTCTACCACCAGAAGACATAGTTTATCAGGATAGCAAATTGCTGACTTCTCTACATGCTTCTCAGAACGTTCCAAAGAGTGGTCTAGATGGCACTGAGTCTCCTGTATCATGATTCCAAAATCACAGAATCCGTCAAAGCCTAGCTCTCTGTTTCCTGCAGTGGATTAGTTAACTGTCACAGTTCGCCGTACGATTAAACCCTGTCAAAAACCCAGTTCTGTCAGTTTCGAGAAGAACCTTTTCGACACCTCAGCCATCAAATTATTTACAAACACTAAATCGTCATACCTCAGACATGATGCATCGCTTTATCCCCGATAATAGTTAAGCAAATGCTTTTCTTGTGGGGAGCCAGCGGGATTTTGATCGTCTCGGAATACCAAGATCGTTATCACTCACTTTTGGTGTGAAGCAGGTCCAGGACCTCAGTCTTTCATCACTATATGTTAGAGGGTATGCTGAATACTGGACGATGAGACTTGATTGTAGATCAGCATGATACCAGCAAGTCTGCATCACAGCAAAGGTGGCTCAATGAAATGTAATGGCAACAACAAATCAAATCTGACAGGATGGTAGAATATCATCGAGTTTTTTGTTGTCAGGTATCCGACAACCCTTTCACCGTCGAGACCAGTAGTAACCTCCTAAGATTGACGCATCATGACAATGGCGTAGTCGGGATGAGGTTAAGCAACATATAGTAATCTACTCACTGAATAACTATCGGACACGAACCTCTCAGACCTACAAGAAAAGATCTCGGATGTTTACAGATGAAGGTACAGGGAGCGGCAGGATGAGTTTTTGGAGAGAAACTGAAAGGCAAATTCACGAGGAACTCTATCGTCTAATTCCACGAGGAGCTGGAATAGCACCACGTCCGCGACGAGCTATGACAGTGTCAGAGAACGATCATAAGTCAGTTAAAGAGGTGAATCATACCATTTGCTAAAAAGAGGAGGACATCAGCATTGGTGAAGATCAGTTAAGCCAGGACAATTTAAAGAGGTCAGAATATTGAGTGGAAGTGGGGGATTGGCGAGTAGAAATCTAGAGTCAATGAGAACGAACGACATACCTCGCATAATTGTAGCACGTCCACGTGCTGTACCGATACCCCTACCCCTCATCGCATTGGGACCCACTCGTTTAAACCTGATTCCGCCTTCTTGTCAGCTCCAGACTCGTTATAGTCCAGTGGTGGCTCACTCACATCGGTGCATTCTGCAGCATGTCCGGGACGATGAAGAAACGGACCATACTGCCTCGGATGTATACTTGATCCAGCTGTGAGACGCGTCCATCGCGACCGGTAACTGTGATATCCTTCAAAGAAATATTCAGATTGTCTTCCGCTAAAAGGGTGAAGAGAAGTCAATCAGTCGGACAGTGAGCCAGTGATTTGAACATGCCTTCTGCCAACTTTCCACGATAAAGTTGGCCTGTCTTCAATTCAACTGTGATAACATGGCCTAATGATTCGTGAAGCAGCTTGACAGGAACACCAAGTCCAGCTGTGGCCATCTTTTTTGGTCGCGGTCAACTGAAAGGCCGACTGGTCCAGCGTGGGAATGATACTGAAGGGAAAATAACCCAAAACAATAAATATAATATTATACAACACTCAGTTTCTATAATACAAAATCTTGTTCAATAAGTAGTAAGTGGCTTTAATCAATCAATATTATTGATTACCGGTCAAGCAGTACGAATTTCTAGAACAAGATGTGAAATCAGTCTTGCTATGATACCTAAACCATCCTCAAACTGGGGGAGCCTGATCCAGAAGCTAAGAAGCAAATGAATATTCGAAGTAGAATGTATACTCCCATTACATGTATTAAACAAATAGTAAACGCAATTGTTCGGTGTAAAAAATTACCCTATACGATTGACACAGATTTAGCAAGGAGTCTATTTTCAAGGCTTTTGTTCCAAATTGTTCAAGGAGGCAAGCCAAGTCTTCTTATCAATAACACCTTGATCTGAAATGGGAATAAGTGAGTTGCTGCAGGTCTTGCAAGTGACATACATAGTCCGCCAGAGTCAGTTACTATAACATAGCGGGCACCCAGTTTCACGAAGAACTGGTGCAATAGTTCCACAGGCGACCTCGAAGAGATTGTCAACGGAGCCTGGGTAACCAGATTAGATGTAGCTGTCACTGAGAAAATTGAAATGACGGACTTGATCCATGTAGATGCTAAAGTCAAATAGTTCGTTTTGTGGGCGGGTACCATCCCACGACAATGAAGATGACATCATGTCATGAGTATAGCCCTCTTGAAATTGGATTCCTTTATCTGCATCTATATCTTCGACGATAGCTGTGTGCCATGATTCTGTGAGATCAACGGCAAGATCAAAGGAAAAGACTCTCACCCAAGGCGTGCTCGAGTTCGCTGGCGCCGATGTATCCGACCATGCGGAAGCCGTCCTCATTGAGATCCTTCTTGAGAATTGGAAATCCCCCATCATCATTCCCCGATCTACTGAGTATATTTAGCTTATCTCTCAAACTCATGACTGTGTTATTTTCATCGAGTTTAATGGTATCTACACCTTCCAACATCTGCCACCAATGAGATGACTTGAGCCAAATTTCGAAAATTCGATCATACCACATCTCGGATCTGGAGAGTTCTCCATAAGTACTCGTGCTTTGAGTTCAGGAATGGAAGCTGGTTCAATTCGATGATAAAGTCGTAAATTCCTTTCCGATCAAGAGCATCTGCCACGGTCTTGGCAACGAGGACAGCAAGCATAACAGGAACAGCATAAGTGAGTGTATCAGTCAATTCGAACATGATCACTGCCAAAGAAACAGTCGTCCGCTATCACGTTGACGGTCATTCAAAACAAATACGGGAAACGGAACTGGAACATACTGTGACACCGGATAACGCCGCCGCCGCCCCGACCATTGCATACAAGCCAGGAATGACACCTTGGCAAAGATATTAAGAAGTAACATGGGAGTAAGAGGGGAACATACAATCTCCCCTCTCTTCGCAAGAACGGCTAATGTCGCCAGGCTGAGGTTCTTGATACTGCATCCATTGTATCCAAATGCCAAGAATGCGGCCCGCACACGCGCCAGCTCCCAAAGAGGGGATAAATATTCCACAAGGAACTTTCAGTCCGAAGGTCACAACAGTTAACAATCCTTTTATGATCAATGCCGTGAAAAGAAACCGAGATACACGCCACGCTTGTTCAACAGAACTTCGATCAGCCAGGCACAAATTAGACGAAGGACTGATGTTTCCTTGACATTCAGAGAATAAGTGGTAGATTAGTTCCGGTCCACCCATTCGAGTATAGGGATTCAGAAAACAAAGAAGGGCAGTGACCAGAGTGATCTGCAATAACGGGTAGACCCAATATGAGAAGACGCGTGAAAAGTGATTGAAATACAATATATACCAGTAAAACCTCCAAAAGTGGGTGCCTAGAAAGCCATGTCTTTTGCCGCACGTGCTTACCCCATACAAAGTTCAGCTTACAAAAACAAACACCATATACACCCTGTAGACGCCATGAGAAAAGTGAATTTGTGGTAGAAAAAAGGCATTACTCCAAAAACCCCAAGGAGGACGAAGGGAAGCAATTCAAATGCCCGCCAATCCTGATAAAGGGGATAAACTCAGTATACTGTCTCTTAGAGTGCTCAAGAAAGCTCACTTTATCATAAGTAACTTGAAAAAGTACTACTTTCCCTGTTCCGAACGGATCCAGTATTTTTAGAGTGATGGCAGCGACCATAGCACAAAAGAAACTATTTTCCAGAAATATACAGCAAATTTTATGTAATGGACGATGCCCAATCATACCTTCTCCACATGACCTGATATCCCGTGAGTCATTGGCAGACATGAAGCAGAAAAAGAGCGACTCGCCTTTGGGGGAAAGTAGTATGATACTTCCTCAAGGCTGAATAAAGTCCCACCGATAGGAGCTCCAAAAGCAACGGAAACACCAGCAGCACAAGCAGCACTCAAAATCTCCCGTCTTTTGGCTAAGAGAGGCCTGCAGGAAGTAATTGGCAGAATGGACAATGAAGAGATATCCACCTTCGTTATTTTCATATTTGTTAGCCATACGACTGACAATATTTCCGATACAACTGGCAATATGAACAAAGGGGCCTTCTTTTCCCAAAGAAAGGCCGGAGGCTACTACCAGAGGGAGTCCCACTGCCTTAGTGAACAAGACTCTACCGCCAAGGAACCCATGAATGACAAAACCTTGTCGATCCGTTGAACTTGGGGAAGAGAGAAAGAGGGAAAAGAAATGACAGTTACCTGAAAGAATTGTCTTGATTTCCGGTACACCAGCACCAGCAGCCTGAGTTCATCGTCAGGACGTATCTTTCACAATGAGAATTTTGGATCCATACATAGTACGTGACCTTCCGCTGGCTGGGATTCAGATTGTTTGATGCCCCAGGATCGGAGAGGTCGGGCTTCAAGACCCCAGATTCCTTGCGGGTTGTGAACGTGGAGGAGTCAGAAAGGCTGAGTGTGAGGAAACACGACGTGCCCGCTAACACGAGCTACGACACATCAGCTTCCAAGTTGACTTCTAAACAGCAAAGCCAAACCATAGCACTCACAGCAATAATGATCCATGTCAGATAATTTATCATCTCTCCTCTCGTACCGTGTTGATCAAATACTTCTGACCAGGTTCGCCAGGCCGAACAGGTAGCATCGATCTCTATCAGCCGAGGAGATTTCAGACCTAGTGGAAAGCAGCAGAAGCGCTTTGCTTTATACCAAGCATCATCGCAATAACCCTCTTTAAGGTCAAAGAGCCATTGTTCACTCCGAACCACCAGAAATGCTACGCAAGCCGTGACAAAACCAACTACAGAGACGATCAACCACCCCAAACCCCTGTCAAGAAGTAGTCGGACTTTAGTCGTTCTTCTGAGCCTCGCAAAACGGGCAGAATCCTTGATTGTATCATGAAGCCAGTCAATTGATGTAAAGGACGAATACCAGACGCGAATGCCATTAGCCCTAGCATCGGGCGCTTGTTCTCTATCGTCTTCCAATGGAGCGTCGTAGGCTGAAATCGGCCTTTGCGATCGCGACATCAAGTAACTAGGTGCTGGAGATGTTGGAGGGGTTGTAGCATGGGACTGAAAGTGGCCTGAGGGATGGTTGGAGGAATATGAGAGCCTTGAGGGGGGGAAACTTGGACGGAAAGTGAGCGTCCCATATAGGGCCTGGGTATTTGACTGCTGCAAGGGAGTTGTCTGGCTAGCAATGGGTGTTCGACCATCTCTATCAGACATTGCTCTCTAGCGTTCGCCTTGAAGAAATGACCTACAAGGATTTTCAGACTCAGAAGCGTCTAAACTGAAAAGCTACCCAAAAAAAGAGCACTCCTATGTTCTTATATTCTTATTTGGTTTGATCATCGAACATGTGATCCAGTTTTTACATTTCATTTATTCCACTCAAGATAAAATACGGCGAGTGAAACTATTAAATGATAGGATCGTTCGACTCCGAAGAAGGACTGGCGGGAGACCGTTGAGTGACTGCGGATCCCGACAAGTGTGTAGAGTTGTTCAGAGATGCTGTCCCAGTAGCAACTGTACCACCACTTGCCCTTGACATCAATGAATTTAACACCATTGCCAATCCGCTCATCTGAGCAGATTGTAGGAGAGACACATTGATTTCCAGCATGAGCATTGTACCGTTTGCAGTTGACCCACGCAAGACTGCGGGAGGAGTGGCCTGACCTTCTGCAATCGAAGCAGCAGGGACAGGATGAATTCCAAGTGCACGCAAGGCGGGTAGAGATGCAACTGGTAGCTGAACGGGAATGGCTGTGTTATTGATAGGTGAAGGCAGAGGGTTGATTTGAAAACTAGTAGTAGTTGGAGGGTGGATGTTCGTGCCATAGGCTTGGGTGTAGGCGTAAGGATATGGTCGGTATGGTTGTGTCTGCATTGCGGGCGCAGGTACGGTGGTATATTGTATCCTTGTCACTGCAGCGGCACGTTTTTCGCGTTCGAGCCGCTCTAGATCGCTGCGCGCAACTTTCAGCTCGTTACTGAGTAAAGTAGTATCTGCGCGGTCAGCTTCTAGTACTGCTTGCGCTAAGACATACGCCTGGTCATCGGGTGATGCTCGCTATTGTCCGACGAATTAGAAAAATAGATACACATGAATTGAACAGTGGCTCACAGAAGCTGTCCGTGTTTGAACCACCCGAAATCGATGTCGCAATTTATCGTACCTTTTGTGGCACTCCAACGCGAATCGAGTTTCTAGTTTAAAGAGAATTAACGGAGATCTCGTCAATCTTGAGATTTAAGAATCAGGATACCTTCAATCTCTGCCTTCAAATCAGCATCCGTTGCCTTTTGCTTTCCCTTTCTCCCTTTTACGAGTTCTAGGTCTTCTTGTGGTTGGTGGTATATGTGGTAAGGCAGGAGGCGCCGCACAACATCGATTTGATCAGTAAAAGGCGCATCCACATCGGGTTGTAATACAGCAGCCTGGTCCAGGGCAAGACGTGCAGAAAACCTGTGCGTCTGGCTATGAGAAGACACCAGGAGCGATAGCTTCTTGAGATATGCACCTTTCAGCAGCCTTACGAGTGATCTCAATCTCTTCCTCTGTGCGTTTTTTAGTTTTTATAGGCTTCTTCAATGATAGAAAAACGGGTGGGGAAGGTTGAACAGTGCCATTACCCGAAGCGAACGCCGCCGGCGTCATCGATTGGGCAAACGAAGAAGTACCTGTAAGGGACCAGGAGAGCTGAGTGTTCTGCAATCCGGACGCGCAGGAAACATTCTGAGGAGAACTTGGAGTAGCAGAAAAGGTGTGAATGTTGAAAGAGGGACCGAAAGATTTAGACATTCGCTGTTCGATTTGTTTTCAGTTTGTTATGGTTTGCCTCTGGGCGTTCAGGTACCAGGAAAGGAAATTAATTTAGTATGAATTTTACATGCAAAGTATCAGCCGTCTAGCTAAGGAGGATGCGATGATTAGAGTAAGCGGGCAGTTAACCTGTTTTCCGCAAGGTTCGAACGTCCGCTTGGCCACTAGAGACTGTCTCAGTGTTTTGACTCCTCGTTGCCTGGAAGTCTTTCACATCTTTGAGTAGTCCATTGGCTCTTACTACATCCTCAGCGTTACTTGTTGCCACACGCTCTAGATAATCCTTTGCGAGATCAAGGTCACCGTCAGGTATCTTCATTTGGTACTCAGCGACTTGAAGACAAGACTTAGCATATTCCTGAATTGGTCGAACTAAAGAGACATCAATTGTTGCCAAGCTATGATGGTAAAATGACACTCAACGGCCTGCTTGGCAAACCTCGACAACACGTCTGTGGTAAGCTACGGCTTCGGCGAAGTCGTCCATTGACCAATACAGGTTAGCTAACTTCAGATTGATACTAATTTCATGTGGATCTGCTGGTATAAGCGCTCGTTTGTAACACTCGATCGCTTCTCGTCGACTAGAAAAACAAATGAGTCAAGATAGCTAGCAAGGACGAATGCAAGCCAAGACGTACCGGTCAATCTCCTCGTAACATGAACCTTGCGCCTGCCACAGCCGAATGTCGTAGGGCCTGCAAGTTTGAGATTAGAGAAGTCCCCCCTCGAAACGATGCGGACCTTCTCACCTCAAAGCGGTTGCACGTTGGTAGTAATATAGCGAGTAATGATGCATGCTTAATAATTCGTAGGCTTGTCCCAGTCCGTACCATGCTCGATAATCTTTGCGATTGACATCTACTATGATTTGAATAAACCGATGCAACATAAGGTATACTTCTTACCAACAGCCCGTCGATAGGCTTCAATCGCGGCGTGCGAGTTTTTCATCTCTACATATTCATGCCCCATTAGGGTCCAGGCTGAAAGATACGTTCGGTCAAGCTGAGTAGCTCGCCGGAAATACTTCACCGCTTTTTCATGTTCAGCCCGAAGTGAATAGTGATTACCTACATTGGCTACGCATTGAATGACGACAGCTTGACCGAGATCATAGTCCGAGCTCACCTACGAGACAACAGATCTCTGGTCGATCTTTATCCAGCGCCAAAAATTCATGTGCAAGACGTGACAATTTGAGCCTGTTATCAGTTACGTACAGGATATTCGAATATATATCTATATCATCAATTCGGCAAGGATCAATGGTAAGAATCTTCTCGAATTGCTGTTCAGCTTGACCAAATTCTAGCGCAGGAAGTCAGATATACAGAAAAACCTCGAAAACTTCCGAACAAACCATGGAGGTGATAGAGGACGCAGGCACGTAGGCTCATGAGCCAAACACTACTTGGAAACAATTCACGGCTCAACAGGCGATCACAAAGGGCTAGTTCATTTTCCGTTGGTTGATGGAGTTCGCTAAGTGTCTTTATTTGGAACATATGAACCAGTGGATGACTTGGGGGAAGCGGAATCAATTGCAAAAGGGACGATAGCTGATATTCAGACTTCAATGCGAGTTCAAATATCTGACATAACTTGTCCTCACCTCTTCTCCATCACCAATGCAGCCGCCTAGAAGCATCCAACAGGACCAGTTCCAAGGGAAGCCAACGATAGAAAGAAGAGCGCACTCAATCGCTTCTTCACGACGCGAAAGTCGTGAGAGAAAAAGTGCTTTTCTGTGTTCCATTAGAAGCAATCATCACGTAGAAGATCAGCTCACAAGAAAAGCAGCCATGGATCCTCGGTATTATTTACCTCGTCGAGAAGCTCACTCAGAACCTTGTTGACAGGAACTGGGGGCTGGAGTCGACTGTCTAGTATCATTGTTGACATACTGAACTTCCAGATGCCGTCGGGACCTACTATCTAGCTTATACCAGTCACGCATTGCTTGTTTTTCACTGAACTTCCATGGGCGCAATCTCAGTTCATTCGTGTTGACGCCACTTTGTGAGAGACTCACCATGAACTTGCTATACACTCTGATAAATTGCGCTTTGGCACTCCGTCCATCCTTGAGAAGATGGATGGCACGCGAGAATTCCCGTGCGTCTATGTAAACACGAGCAGCAGAAAGAATATCTGCGTCTTGAATCTCAAGCTCATCTTCCTGTATTTTCATATCGGCAACTTGGTCATAAGAATGGGGAGCAAACGCAGGATGACTTGTCCCAGTCCAAGATTCCCGTATTATTTCCTGCGTGGGCATGGGAGAAGGGCCTCCTGGGAACGAAGTCATGGGCCCAAGGGACTTTGCTCTAGCTGGCGTCGATGTTGAAAAACGGATGGTACCTTGGGAGACAGGGTCTTTGGTGACACTGCGTTTGGAAGGCGGAAGGGAAAGCACGAGTTCGGATGCCCTGATATCTCTGATCAGAATACGAAACTCAGGCCAAAATTAATCACACCATTTTGCAGCGATTATTAATCCTCTCTCAGAGCATTCTTCAGAGGCTACACGTAGCTCCACAGCAGTTTGTGCATCGACATTAAATACAGATTCCATTCACAAACTTGGAGACTATGTCAGATATGATGTTGATGATAAATGGAAGGGAGATAGGTCATGTCACAAAATACATTGTTTCGCGGCACTCACGTGCATAAAAGCTTCCGTCACGAGAACATTAACATTAACATTAGGCTTATGCTGGTTCTGTTGGAATTATTGATTTGTCTAAGCTAGGACTACTCCATGTCTGTCATCCCACTTGCTCTCATAGCAATACTATGTCTTTGTCGTCTCTTCATTGTTCTAAAGAGACGGCATAATGTCCGCCCCAAAGACTTGTTAACTTCTACCTGCAGCTTGACGGTCTTTTTAGGCTCAGGTCACTCCTTCCACCATCTGTTCCCTCTTGTCAGCTCAATCTTTTGATAGGAGGGCACACAAGTGAGGCCTTACAACTCTTAGCAGCTCTCAACCTCAAAAGGTATACGCCAAGAAGATACATTATCAGTAATGGAGACGCCTTGAGTGCTCAAAAGGCCAGAACATTTGAGCGAGCCAACTCCTCACCTCGTACAGTTGTTGCGTCTTGTCCCTCTAGCTTGTTCCGAATAATGTGTGCAGATATCTGGGCAGGGCAGGACTATCTTATCATTACGATTCCAAGGGCACGTCACGTTCATCAATCCCTTCTCTCGACACCGTTCTCTGTACTTTGGTCGCTTGTCTTCTGTGTTTATCAATTCACTATCGGACCCATCTTCTCGCCACGAATGCGAGGAATTCTTCTGACCGATGTTCTTGTTTTGAATGGACCCGGCACATGTGCCCCGTTGTGTATCGCAGTGCTGCTTAACAGAGTTTGTTTTCTCTTTTTTTGATCTAGATCCAGCCACTGATCCCTTTACGCTCAGATCTTGGGTTTGCCCTCGCCTAGAATGATCTATGTTGAATCGTTTGCGCGGGTTCGCTCGCTCTCCGTCTCAGCTCGCCTACTGCGGCCACTGGTGGACAGGTTAGATTCATTTCGAAGCACACATTCAGCTCATCGAACCAAATTAGATTTGTTGTACAGTGGCCCCAGTTACTTCAAGACGGAAAAATAGACAAATGTGTAGGTTGGCTCATTTAATGAGTAAATCTACCATCACACTGTACTGTTTCCAAAAAATGAGAAGGACTGATGACATTAAACACAATAGACATAATATCAGATCACAAGCGTGGATATCTATGTGTTCATTCTCTCTTCCTTGACCATCTATCCTCGCCATCTCGACCACGACGCGGTGGTGGACTAGCACTGCGATGGCGCTTGCCTGGTTCCCATCCGCCACCTCCTTGTTGTTGTGGTGGATGCAATTTCCGTTCGAGTCTCTGACCGTGTCGTAATTGTCGAACAAGTTCGGGAGAAGCATTGCGGAGGTGCATAAAATTACAAAAGCCCCCACGATTACATTCTCCATTTTCGTTTTGACGACAGCAAGCTTCACGAAAATCGGTTACAGGAGATAACTCGGCATATAGGGGTCGCCCTTGGTGTGCAGTCAGCATCTCAATGAAATCCGAAACAACCACACACACCTGCGTACCAACGCTCATTACAGTTGTCTACTGCTGCCTGTGCTTCTGTTTCCCATTCGTAACGCGCATAAACGTTGCCAATCAGATGGTCTCCTACGTTGTCACAGACCTTTTGACGTGTGAAGGAGGGTCAGCAGGGACGAAGCTGGAGGACTTACGTGTAATTCAAGCAGATGTCCGAACTTGGCTAATTCACAGTAAAGGTCTTCGTAGACTGCATCGAACCCCTCTTGCAGTTCCTTCTCAGTTAACTTGCAAACGGGGTCATGAGCAGGGTTGTGGTATACATTGGGAAGTAAGATGGTTTGCGAAAAGGGTGGCTTGATGTGCTTTCGAGAGCAGCGGTCTCCGTGTCGACACGCACCAATCTATGTCAGGTATCAGGCAAAGGCAGGTGATAACACAGGCACGACCTGCCTTGTAGTAAAAGGAGCAATTGACGCGATCCTGCTCTGTACCGAAGATGTTCGCCTGTATTGCGCTTAGTATCGAAAAAAGTACAAACTCTTTCACATACCAAGTGGGATGCCATGTCAAGCAACAAGGAACAGTAAGAGTCCAAACAATAAAAAGAAGACGGCGCGAAATTCAGCAGAAATATTACATAAACGCCGCACACCGCCGGTTAATGCCGTCCCGCTCTATGGTTCTTTGTCAAAACCTATCCAGATTTGCATTATTGGGCCAGTGGGAAATCACAACATCTTGAATCAAAAGTTATCCAACAATGACTAAATCGTCGTCAAGATACCTATGCGATCATCAACTTCAGCTTGCTGGAATTACAATCTCATTTCCAGATGATCTTGTTCAAGCGTCAGAGATTCAATTTTTAAGTCAATCTGTCAGTTGAAAAAGTATAGGCCAGATATATTTTTAATGAGTGTCGGCCCTCAGTAAACTCGCATAATTTTCACTTTTTTTCCTTTTTGTCTGTCTCCATGTTCATACAACGACTATCATTTATAAGATGTAGGTGTCACCATTGAGTTAGGTGGTCCCTGTTAATTTTATCTGTCAGAGGGCGTTAGTGACTTGGGCGACGTTGTGATAATTGTTCTAACCCAAGGTACACACGGTGTCTAGATAGCGAGGTTTTGAAGGCAAAGTGTCAAGAAGTGCATGAAAAGAGTCAAGGAGAGAGAAGACAAAGAGAAGGATATGTCTTGAATATATGGATCGAATTCTTGACTTTCTTCGAATCTCTCGTTGTATAGCATACGCAAGGTTTATGTTGCTTGTAGAAGTGGAAGTCAATCATTGTGAGGTTCATGTCAAACGAGGCGGAGAAGAGGCGAGTGCGCAGAATAGAAATGTCCTAATATACCCAAGAAGTCGGACACCAGGCTTCTGGCCAAAGTCATTGTCTCGTTACACTATCATGGTCACCAGGCTCCATCGAAGCATGCTCACCGAGAAGACCTTGTCTCATGAGTTGGTATGCAACAGTGGCGCAGAACCCGTAAATGAGGCATGAGAGAATCCTTGCGCCTGCCAATTGCCGACGTCAAACTCTGGAGCTAGTCTGATACTTTTCCTCCTGGAGCAGTGCACACAGAAGATCATTTATGAAGGAAAACTTTGTTAGTGTGGGCTTGGCCTGAATCTGTGCCATTTAGAAAGGATAATCTTTATGTCAAGCTCTGCCCAAAATGACTCGCCTTGGCATCCTACACTTTTTGCCAAGCCACTTTTCAACAGGTAGACAATTTATAGACTCGTGGCCATACTGACCTTGAGGATGGACCTTCTATTAAATTGAAATGCAGAACTATGTTTGTAGAATGGTATCGGAAAAGAAGTGATCACTAATTTCATATAGAATCACATAGGGTAAATTACATTTACATGAGCCCGAGGATCTTAATCCAATCCAAGAGAGCTGCTACAGCCCTCGTAAATGCTCCCAAGTCATGAAATCATCTTCATAGAGAGAACTTGGGGAATGAGTGATAGCGGGCAACAGATCCGGTATCGTTAAATTCGGTAGCGACTCCAGCGACATTGCTGACCGTCGTGACTGTGCAAAATTTTGGGCAGATGTTTGTAGGCAAGGTAAAAGAGAGTCAAAAGAAGTCAGAAGATCGTCTGACGGAGCTATAACGCTTCCCAGGGTACCTCTGTTGACATTTGAGAGATGGACAGCAGAAAGTACAAAGAGCAACTGACGCGGTCATCGCGTCAAGTTCAAATATACGCTGATGCAAGTGACACGTTTGGCCTAGCTGATGACTCGCTGACCGCGCGAGCACGTCTACCGCTCTTCTCAAACGAAAGGAGAGCTCGAGAATTATATTGTAACAAGCTACCTCGTGAAGGCAACCACATTGGCTGGTGCACGTCTTTTGGCTATCGTGGTCCACGGGTAAGTACCCTTTATTGGCTGCGCTGAAGGAGGTGAAAGGCGAGTATTCCATCGATCCCAGACAGGGGAAATTGAACACAGAAGCTAAATCGTGGCCATTAGATTGGGATACCAGTGGAAACACATCGGCCACCGTTGCCAATCCCTGTAAAGGGATGTTCTGTATGGGCAATGATGTTTTGTGTGACGATTGTCCTTCAACTGCATCGAGGCATATGACAGAAGGGTTGGGTGTGCACCATTAACAATGAACAGCTCTCAGGTAAGGACAATTCAGGCTCACTCTTGTCTGACAATGAACATGATGGAGAGGGTGTGTCAAAATCTAATCCCTGTCCCTTTTCATTTGTGATTGGGGAGTGTGTCCCGGGAGGCCCTCTTTCAAGCTCTTTAAGGGGTTTACTGATAGTTTGAACCCATTTTGGATGTGGTTTTTTCTTCAACTGTGATACCATAAGTGATGCGTATGATATGAACAATGAGGGGAAATTACCTCTCGAATGACACCTTCCAATTCTGCCACCTTTTTGAGAAGCCTTGTACAGTCGTCCTGGGAATCACAAGATTGACTGGAATCGCTAATTTCATATGCACAAAGGCCGACCTGTAATCTGTCAAGTTGATGTGCATGTACAAGAGACAAGGAGCTCACTAGCCCAAGCTGTGTACAGCGAGCGCAAGCGGGGCGTTTTCTATCACACTATATATGATACTTGATTGAATGTATGTGATTGCAGCACAGATTCCTACCATTCTCTTGGAAGTATGACAGTTGAGGCATGATTTTGTAGTTCGATTTCGCCGCCTGGTAGGTATGCAGATCAACAAATCCTCTGGCACCTACATTGATCTACTGCGCACCTATTGCGGTGGTCATTTTCCGATGCAGAGCTAGTTTCGCGTCCAATGATAGTTTGGGAGGACATAAAAATGATCGCGTTCCTGGAGAAAGGTGTGGAGGGCAAAACTTACACCGAATCAAAAGTATATATAGTAAAGCAGAGTCTTGGCAAACTCACTCAAGCAAAATGCGAAACCTTTGAACGATGGAGAAAGGATGCTTCGTCTCTAATTTGGCAGGCACTATTCATCATTACGATGCAGAGTTAGAATTCAACAGGAACCGAATATGCTGATCACAATGATTGAATCTTACGTGGATATGCCAGAAAGTGGGGGAAGCAGAGTTGAATCAGTTCGTTATAGGCATTTAAACAAGATACTATGTTCGTTATTACACACATAACAGAAGGACTCACTACTTTGAGTGTACAACTCATGCAACTAAACCAATCTCGGCTACATGTGACTGAATGGTTTTGTATATGGACCGGAGTAGACCGTCAATTAATAACGAGCAACTTTGAAAGCAGTTTCTCAACTTCCGAGATTGCCATGGCAGGTAGAAAACTCAGGATTAGTCCTGGGTACCTTTGGTCATTCTCCGACCTGTCGATGTTCTTAACCCTCGTTATGTTCTGCCGCATTCGTCTTTATGCTTGAACGGCGCCATCGCGGAGATCAAACTGGAGATCAAGCTTTGATACAGTATCAGATGCCAAGGACTTTGCCAAGTCTTTACCGAGCATTAGTTCAACTACTTTCTCCTAGTCGATCAAAGGAAGGACAGCAGCGAACAATAATGTTGCAACCGTAGCGACGTGTGAGTAGACAGATTTTAGCTGTTTGGACCGGGAGCCTACCATTTCAATCCAGGCTTTTCCTCTCCCCAATACGAGACCGGCATTTGAGCACCAGAACGCGAGTGAATGAGTTGTTTGAACTGGACTCTCTCACTGAAGAGAATCGCAACATGGACTCACAACTCTGAGAATTCTGTAAGATGTTTGATAGAAGTCTCTAGTCTAAAGACTGGAACTCACGATGAGCCTACCGTTCAACAAATACTCCTTACCCAACACCATAAATCAATAGAATCCTCATTTCTAGATAAGATGTGTCGTCGCACAACTTGATGACAGATTAGGTGCTGATAACAGCTGGCGGTTGTATAAATGCAGGAGCCTTGAAGTACAAGGAGAACTGGGATTACAACAGTAATGGCACAGGTGCTTCGGACTTATGCAAAGGCGCTGATCAGACCACCCAACAAAGTGACCCACCAAGCTCGATATAAGGCTGAAATTCCTTCCTCATCGACAATACGTTTAGCGCAGTCAACCAAACCATTGTATGGATCTCCTTCATGCCTTAGACTAGGGGGATAAGATTTCTCGATTTGAAGTCGTGAGGCAAGACATGCACAATGACATCTTCAATCGCCCCCGAGTATTCAACGTTCTCTTCATCATCCCCTTCAGCTTCTTGTGAAACTGAGTTATACTCAGAAGATGCATGATTACGTTGAATTGCTAGACGTGTAGCTATCACTTCCAGCGGTGCGAGAATAAGGGTGGCCAGAGCTACAATCACAAAGTAGATAGCTATTTTCCACGGAGGGATGGCAGTGAAATCAAAATTGGGTATGGATTTGGCGACAGTAAGTACCAGGAGTCGATGGAAAGGACTCAATATGAGTGTAACCACACCGATGTGGAGCATCTCAGCCGCCAATAATCCTGGAGTGAAGTAGAGAATCCATGGATTTTTCCTTTCTGTAGGAGTCAAAATTATGCGAAGAGCCTTCGTCAAATCGAAAAAGCCCAATTTGTGAGGGGTAGTAATTGAGCTGATGGGTACCTCAACGAGCGGGATAGGTGGAGAGTAAAGTATTAGACTTACCGATAGGTGATAATGGTCGTAGGAAGGGAAATAAATATCATGCCAATACTATAGATGAGGGTTCCCTAATTCCGTCAGACCCCAGGTAATTCTGTTACAATCACGACAAGGACATACAAGAAGACTTGCACCGGGTGCGTTGTAGTTGCCACGTCGCAGGTCAAAAGTACCCATGAAGATTAAGACTGCTAGAGTTACGAAGAATGTACTAATGGCGGTAGGCACTATATGAATTGAGCTAGAGTCTTGTTGGACCATGAACGTTGGAAGGACATACTATAACCCTTGTAAAAGCCCTGGGCGCCCTGCAAGTGCACAATGAGCCAAGCATATGGTAAGCTAGAAGAAACAGCGCACTTCATGTCTCCATACCCTCATCATCATGGAGAAGTAGGAATTAACCACGGGCCCCGTATGAGGGACTGCACCACCTTCAGCATCTAGCTGAAGTGCTTTGGGATTGAAATTTGCGCGAAACCTGACCAATACTCCGGTCAATGGTACAGCTATACCTAGACTGATCCCGACCGAGAGAAGTATAAGTGTCAAGTCAACAATTGATAACGACATTAG
>Ga0153986_1000222_pt1 | contig 18347 bp, 20 predicted proteins | sample TSGA070MetaG_FD_104724 | JGI IMG/M metagenome (GOLD analysis project Ga0153986, IMG submission 104724) | Attine ant fungus gardens microbial communities from Georgia, USA - TSGA070 MetaG | ecosystem: Host-associated > Fungi > Mycelium > Unclassified | place: USA: Georgia, Alexander Wildlife... | reverse complement strand
TGCACTTGTAAGTCGATTTGCTCCTATGTTTTGATGTTTTGTAATGTTCTATCCTTGCAGAGATACTATCCAAGTTTACTTGCTTCTGGAGAACTTGACCCTATCTCCTCGTCTCCTGCTCATGATGGACCACAGCATGTCAAAATTCATCCGAAAGGAAAAGTCATCATGTCACAGAACGCTGTTCGTTTCTCATTCCCTGTTTACATTGACTGTTCTTAATCTAGCTAACTTGTATGATACAGGGTTTTTTCCAGAGAGTGACGGGTTGTACGAGGACGAAAGCGAAGAGGCATTTGGTAAAGCTTGTATTCTCTTTGTGTTGTACAGAATAACGTATCTATTCTACCACAGTCACTACGTACAATGAGCGGATCATCCGCCCCGTACTTGGAGTTGTCCACATGGAGACGGTGACTAGAAGCTTATCGCCCATTTGGTTATTTGATTATGGAGCATTTTAGTCAGCGCAAGTGCGGCCCGGAATACGAGATAACCGACTTTTGACCTCCCACCACCTGCAATGCCTGCAAACATCCAAGGCCTGAACATCATACAGCCTCAGCAAGCCGATTCTCAGTCCCAGTATCTGCTTTCTGCCGACATCGCTGCACAGCTCGATCTGTGGACTAATCTGAGTTTTGATGCGGACGAAAGTTCTTTATCTCGTCCAAGGAGCGATGAAAAATTTGACGGAAAAAACGTAGAGGAAGAGGAAGACAACGAGTCACCTGCAAGCCGCAGCGAAAAGGCTGTTCACGATGGCCATGATAATGTCGTCATGGCCACCAATTTGGGATCCAACATATCCCACCTGCCTGCTTTTGATCTAAATTCACTCCTATCTGGATTTAATCCATATGCCAATTTGGCTCAGCCCACAAATCCTGGTGCAGCGCCCTCTCTAGCCCAGCTTCTAGCGCTTCATCCTCAAGACTTCCTTCCTCCTGTTCCAAATGCATCTGTTCCGCCCATCTCAGCCCCAGCTCTGAGTGCTGCTCCAGTATCGATACCCGTTCCAGCTGATGAAACCCCTTCAAAACGTTTCCGTACCCGCAAATCTTCGGATTCTTCATCGGAAACTATCAACGCTGATGGCCAAGCCATGGCCGTCGCCGCCGCAGAGGACAAGCGCCGCAGGAATACTGCTGCTAGCGCACGATTTAGATTAAAAAAAAAAGAGCGAGAAGCTGCTCTCGAAGGGAGGGCGAAGGAGTTGGAGGCGCGAGTTAGTGAATTGGAAAGAGAGTGTGAAGGGCTTCGCAGAGAAAACGGTTGGCTGAAAGGCCTTGTCGTTGGCGTCACTGGCGCTGCCCAGGGACCCGTCGTTAGTTCGCCACCCCCAAGCTTGTCTCCTTCGCAACTTGGGAATCTCACAAGTGCTACGGCGCTAGGCAAGCGAAGTAGAGAAAATTTGGATGATTGAGGATTGAGGATATCTTGGGGACCTTTTTTTATATCATAAAATTTTATGGCGGGTAGACTACAGAGGCGCTCTTGAGATGAATAGCCTTTTCATCGACACACTGTATGTAAAAGTAGGAAAGAAAGCTGCGTGCAATGAAAGTCTTGCAACTGCTCCTCGACGTGTTACATGGTGCCAATACCTTTTCTTCCTTTGGCTGCATGCCTGACGCCGGCCCCTGTTGAGGCCCTCCACGTCCCAGCACTTGAGGAGCTGAATTTCTAAATCCAAGCATGCGGCACGTGATAAGATAAGGCTGAGGCAGCTGTGTTCTCGGAAATGTCAGAGACTGATGAAAGCATTGCCATAATCGTTTATCCTCCTCATCGTTCACCACAGTGGCTTTGGAAGTAGTCATAATTCAGTATATCCGGGCACTCGTCTGGACCATGAACGATGTGGGCTTGAAAGAGGAGACTAGGGTTCATTATACGACTGCTCTCCGTCCCAAACATTCCCAGCAACCTATCGTGAGGCGCAAGCACCCTGATCCAGCTGGAGGGTCCAGTCATCTGCATAACTCATCCCTCGGACAGCCCAGCCAACCATGGACGGATCCTAATGGCAGTTGGGACGGCGATGGACCCCATCATCCACTCACACTCGACCGGGCTGGGTTCCCAGATACTTCTGGAGTGACACGACCACACCTCAGCAGAACTCTGGGAAGGATCATGAAAGACTGTCGTGATTCTAGTGGACTTGAAGCTGATGGGCCTTCATTCTCTGAAGAGGAAGCAGAAGTTATTGTGCATCAAGTATGGACCTTTCAGTGTGCCGAGCCAGGAGCGACTACTGATTCTCCGTTTTTCCCCTCCGCTCAGGTCACAACAACAGACTCTCTCGCAGGTGTATCCCTTAAATATGGGATTACCCTCACAGACCTTCGAAGAGCAAATCACTTGTGGGCAAGTGATTCTATTCACCTTCGCAAAGTGCTCTACATTCCTCTCGACAAGTCGCCCAGAGCTCGTGACCTCGTTCGAGATATGAAAGTCAATGCAGCTCCTCTTGTAGATCTATCAGGCCCTGCTGCCACAGCAGAAACTAGCGATCCCTCCTCTTCCTCAGGTTTGAGTGTCCTGCGGGTTCCAGCTTCACGCATGTCCTTTTTTCCACCTCCTGCGACTTCTGGCAGAGCACCATCTGTGTCATCTGTGTCATCGCCGGCGTCCGGATCTAATGTGAAACCACCATCACATGCACGACATTCGATTCCCCCATCTCTGGTTTCCATCCTCACGGCTTTACCAATTTCTGCCTCAACGCGAGATGATTTAATTGCGCGCCTCTCATTCGATAGTGCTAGTTCAAATGTCAGTGAACGATCAAGACCAAGCCTCGACCATTCAGAAGGTCATGAGCTCGACGTTGTGATTCATCGCGAGCAAATGGCTTCCCAGCTTTTGCAAATTACCCACAGACCCAAATTAGAACCTCGCAATACCCAGACTCGGCATTCGTTGACGACCCCTTCTACCATGTACATACCGGAGATACTAGACAGAACATCGATTCGCACAGTACAAATGGAACCGTCACCAATCATGCAGTTACCTACATTGCGTTCCCAGAAATCTCAACTACCACCTGTTAATGGGATTCGTACCCAACATCATTCCCAAGATAGTCTAATCGAGTTACACTAAAGACTTGCGTATGTATCATGACACGGACTTTTATTTTTATTTCTTGATTTCGTTGGTAAGAGGGTTTACTTACTTTTTCGCACTGCCGTAGCTCAGTGCATCCATCTTGTGATCAAGGTCAGATCTTTCTATCTCGAGTCTGTTGCGTGCTTATGATATGCGCTAGATGCTAAAGTGAATCATCCATTATCATCGTCTTCTGCCTTGGCAACCACCGATTTTTTTCACTAGCGACTACTGCTACTCGGAAAATCAGGCGTCCTCTGCCGACCAATTCGTCCTACGATGTGGCCACATGCTATATCGTGAACTAGAAGCTGATCATCAGGGTGCTTGATCAATGAAGTTGAAACATGTTTTATGAAGCGCGTCATTTGCTTCTTATCACCAGCGGACGAACTATCGGCCCCGACTCTTCCCGGTTTGGCTACATAATAATCATTTTCCTTCCTCGACACCACGATGACGAAGCTCTCCTCGACCTCGGGGTTGCGTCTTGATTTTGAGCTTTTTCCAAATGAACGACGAGATCAGGAAAATATTTCTGGCGCCTCATGTCATTTGTTAGGGAGAATTGATGTAAAAGACGATTGTTCTTGGTTGATGTCCGAACTTGCTCCAGATGTTTTGGCGTGCTGTTGAAGTGTGTATCTAATTTAAGCGTATCGAAGTTGCCCTAAACAAATTGCGATCCGGACGATCTTTTTTTCAACAGCAGCGAGATGGAAAAAATGACTCAGAAGAAGCCCATGGAATTGTGCCGTGGACAGTGCCTTGCCTAACTTGTCATCAACCACGTCATCAACAACGATGCTTTGTTCTTAGACCACTAAGAACAATAGAGAAGCTTAAGGAATTCAGAACAGCCGGATAAGGGCCCTGAGGAGGACTCGGGGTATTCGTGGGACATGAGTCTGTAAGCAGATGCAAAGACGTTCCTTCTAAATGGATTCCAGCGAATGGTTTTTTTTGGTTCAGATGCGTATGGTCATCATCGTAATTCTCAGAGGTGAGAAGCAATAGCAATCAGATCAACTTGTTCATTCGGGCGAAGGCGAGTTGATATATCTGAATCCAAACAAGCTTCTAGCATCAGTCGATATGGAGATATTTCTGCCCAATGGAGGCTTGCAGTTCGGTTAAACCCTCACCGCGGAGACAAGTAATATTTCGTGTTCTTGGAACGGTTCTTAGAACGTGGACCGCGCTACGACTGAAATTAGCTTGGTCCTGTGACGTATCCGTGGTGAGTTCACTGACTACTGATTCAAGCCTGGAATGATCCTTTTCTCCCGTCTCAGCAACGCAACCAAGGGGTAGTTCAGCACTGAACCTAGAACCAGCAGTCAAACACCCATTCAGTCTAGCGATATATAATCATGTTTGTGGTACATGATTCTCTATGTGTTAGATCTTACTGTACCCTCCCTTCTCGTAAAAGTCTTGCATATGTTTGACAATGGCACTGAGAGCTGCGAGCCACTGGTTGAGATCAGCATCCAATTCTTCTTCCGTAGCAGGTTCTCCGCCATCTTTGTCAGAGCGTAGCTTTGCAAAGAAATCCTTGCGGTAAGGACATGCTTTCATCGCAACCTAGGTCGACAAGTTAGTTTTGCATTTCAAGTAAAAAAAGAAAAATGCGAACAGAGAATACGCCTTTAATAACAAAATTGTGAAACTGTTTGAGAGTTTTATCGTATGACTTGACAAAGGCAACAGCAAGTTCTTCAAGCTTATTCTCCTGAGCATTCTGAAGCGCTTTGCAAGTAAAGGAGAGGCCACGCAAAAGCCACATCAGGCCTTCCGTTGCAGTCCGCTTCTTTTCTCCTTTCTCGTTTTCGACGAGGTCTTCGAGTGTACGACATTTTTCTGGAATAGCGTTGTAGCGAGCCTGAACTTTCTAGGGGAGGGGAGGGAGGAGGGGGAAAAAAAACCAAAAAAAACGACTCTGATTTTAATCACATAGATAGATGCACACTTGAAGATGGTGGAATCGTTACTGTGATGTTTCCATTCAGATCTGACTGGACGACTGAAAAGGCCGTGGATCCAAGAAGATCTACGGTGCATATTTACGCGAGAGGATAAGAAGGGAATCAAGAGTGCCTACCGAAGAGACCTACCAATCCTTTTGATGCTTCCAGAAATTGAAGAGTGTGTACCCCGCCTTCGGTGTTAACTTTTGCGAAAGACTAGGCAATGATATGAGTCTGGCAACCAGTACGCTGGATAGCAGTCACCCTGATATTTTTCAGATAGGGTGCCATTGTGGCAATTGTCAAGAGCCCGTCTGCATCCCATCAAAAAGGGCTCTCTCACGAGTATGCCTTTCTCATCCTACACTTTGTTTCAAAAGACATGCCACATGCCGATGCTTCCTTGATCCCAAGCAGGTATGTAGTCATCATCGATAATTGAATTCTATCTTACCAACGGGTTGAAGCATCAAAAGTAAACCAGAATTTTGGGCCCATGTCTGTACCCAACTGAAGAGTCTTATCGGGGAAGAGAGAAACTGGGTGATTGTTTTTTTTATACATCTAAGTTCATTCTCTTGGCTCAATGGTTAATGTGAGGTTACAAATTGTGCAAATGCATCATCGCTGATCTACAATTCGCTGCTCGCTTTCCCCGCCTATTTTGGTACTGCAAGTAACAAGGCTGTTAATTGGTGTGGTATGTGTTGCTTCAAAGCACTCCGCAACCTGGTATACTCATTGCTGTACATTTCAAACGGAAACACTAGGTGTATATATAGAATCATCATACTTCCCCATACCAAGGAATGCTGAGAAAGTAATCAAAATCTCGGACCGCATGCTGCTCGGACCATTTTCTGGAAAACCCGCTTGTCAATTCATCAGTATAATACCAGGAAAGAGTCATGGAGTGTGTGCAGATGCTTTCCTTCAGCGCCGAACCATTTTGGTGCCAAATGTCGATGAATATCCTGGTCATATTGCCTGTGATGGAGAAACAAAAAGCGAGATTGTTCTTCCTCTCATTCTCAAGAGTGGCGAACCAGTCGGAGTCCTTGACTTGGACTGCCTTGCTCACCATGGCTTTGGAGGCGAGGACAAAGAAGGGCTGGAAAACATAGCTAGGCTCATCTCAGATTCTAGTGATTGGTAAATTATGGAAGTGTGCAGTATCTACTGTAGGGATCCTGACTCTTGCCATTTCAGAAACTCCTGATGTAGTTTTTCTTGCATTTGGTACTTTTTGTGGAGACTCTTCACTTGGTTTTTGCTGAGCTCAGCACCTTCACCAGAGGTAAGCGGAAACCCGGCTTCGTTCCAAGACCCATACATTTTCTCGGAAACGTTGGGTGGCTTGAACATCTCATGCGGTGGCAAGCGACCTCTTTCAATCTTCTCGAGGCGTTTTTGTTGTTCCAGAAGGGTCGCTTGAGCCTTCTTCTGAGCCCGCTCCTCCTGCTGAGCCCTTTTCTCGTCTCGAGCCTTGATGAGCTCTGCTGGTGGCACAAGCTTAATGAGGGCTTTCCCATCTGATCAGTAGTAACGATTTGAGATCAGCACAGGTAGAAATAATAACTGGATGGCCCACCATCTTGATCGTCAAGGGCAACACCGAGCGAGACAAGGTCATCATCACGGAGTTTGTCGCACATACCCAATATATCCTTGAGGGCGTCCTCGCCTTTGGACATCGCCAGTTGACGCACACCATCTCGGAAAGATGACAATGTCCGTAAGTAGGGCATCAAGACTTCTTCGCGCTGAACATATGAATAGGGAGGTAAAAATGGTATCAGGGAAGGAACTCACATCGACATTCTCAGATCTCTGGTCTGTGTGACCCCACCCCAACTCAGTCCTTTCCCCTTCACCGAGGCCGAACATACGCAGCATATTTCCAACCCATCGTGCAATATTCTCAACAAGATAGATATTTAGATATTTGCCGCGTGAATTAATGTAGATATTGGTTCTCGAGACAAGCTCTCGGAGAGAATTCAGGGCATCTGGGGTATTAAAGGAATCAGCAAGGGCAGCTCGGAAAGTAGTCTGAGTGTCATGGAAACTGAAATGCATGGATTAGGAATCGGCACAGACATTGAGTGGGATGTGCACATTACCTCTTCGATAATTCGCGTTCAGGATCTTCGTAATGGTGGTGTCCATCTGATTTGATTCCTTCGCCGTGATCATGATTAGTCAATGCTTTGACGACAGTGAAAAAATTCTAGAGGGGGAATTCAAGGTCATGATATTTTCACAATCGAAAAATGTAGGAAAACAAACATTCATGGTGACTTCGATGTTCCTAACTTCTCCGGTCAGCAACGAGTCGGAAAAATCTATTCTTGTGTTCCACAACTGGGTTAGGAAGGCTAGTCTCAATTGCCGAGGCGTGAATCGTTTGAGAATTTCCTGAAATCAGAAATCAAGTATTTTTAAACGACAGAGGTAAGGAGCTTACGTCGATAGTGATGAAGTTTTTCAACGATTTACTCATCTTGAGCCCTTCAATGTGTAGATGACCCGTGTGCAAGAAGTAATTGACCCATGAGTTGCAATTATGATAAGCCTGGTCGGTGATTAAAAAATCGGCTCCACCTTCTAAGTCTTCAGACGTACCTCCGACTGTGCCATCTCATTGTCATGATGAGGAAATGCCAAATCAACGCCTCCAGAGTGAATATCCATATTGTCACCAAAGATAGCACTCGCCATGACCGAACATTCGATGTGCCAACCTGGACGTCCAGGTCCCCACGGTGATGGCCAAGATGGCTCTCCTGACTTAGAAGCTTTCCACAGAGCAAAGTCAGACGCCGATCGGCGGCCCGTCTTGCTGGATAAGGATCCTTTATCATTCAATCAATTGAATGGAGCAAAAGCATATTTTCTTGGACAAACCCTCCGCATCTTCTAAAAGCTCACGATTGCCTTTACTCCACGGTTCAATTTTGGCATAATAATGATTTTCTGCCTTGTCGAAAGCGAGGGTGTCAAAGTAGACACTGCCCTCCGATTCATACGCGTAGCCATTTTGAATAATCCTTTCGACAAATTCAACAATTTCAGGAACGTATTCAGTTACACGAGTGATGGTATCTGGCTCCCGGACCTTCAGACGGGCCATGTCCTTAAAAAATCTAGCTTCCCAGTACGCCGCGAGGGAGCGAGATATAGCAGGATCCGTCACTGAAGACTTATACTATCAATGAAGCGAACGTTAGCTGATATTAAGCAAATTGTGTGAAATTGAACCTTTGCATCTAGCATTGGTGCTAAAACGTCCTTTGATTCGTTGATTAGGCTTTGAGCAGCTTGCGGAGACACATCGCCAGATTGTAGTTGCTCTCGAGCTCCCCGAATGGCCAGAATGGCACGATTCTATGGGACAGGTTTATGAAAAACTAGAGAACACATTGATAATACACGCACGGCGGCCGTAAAGTACATTTCGAACCTCTCGTCACCCTTCAAGCGCTCCCGTTTCCATTCTGGATTTTCTATCAACTCTGAGAGTTTAGACCAACCCATTTCCTCCTTTCCTTCATCCAACCTTTGACCGTCAGATAGACTCTTGTCAACGTAAATATTGACATAGTCAACCCAAGCTTCATAGCACAGGTTCAAGAGGTTGGACGTCAGCGTCATGTTATCAGTTCGGAATTTGTCGACAAGATGATTTTGGCGGGCACGTAATATGATCTGTACAGCATAAGTAGCCGTAAATAGGGATGCGACGGGAGGAAACCGAGCTAACTTTGTCATCAATGTCAGTGATATTCATGACGAAGTGAACATCATAGCCAAAATAATCGGTCATAATGCGACGGAGAATGTCCTGAGTCACATAGTTCCTTGAAAATAATCACATATTGATTTCAGATGAACATGGAATTGGCCAAGTACCTGGCGTGACCCATGTGCGATTCATCATATACAGTAGGACCACAGTTGTACCACTTGACATGGCGACCGTTTGTAGGTATAAAATCTGTCTACATTATGTGAGAATAGGGCGATAAATTATCTCAAGGCGATACTGACCTTGGTTCTAGTCAATGAATTATAGACCTTTAAGGTGGGCTCTTCAGGGAATTGTTTGGGTAGTGGCCAGGGCGGTTGTTGGACAACCATTGATGACAATCTTATGGTTGTATATACTCTCAGGTCTTGAGGAAATTTTCGCAGATGGTATGCGATCAAAGAACGAAAGCCTCCACATCTGAATAACATGATCAGATATTCTTCAGACTCGGCATCACACATCCGTGGTCACGTGACCACGACAATCGGCAGTGGTTTACATTTGCCACAGGATTTTGCAGACGCTATAGTTCACATGTACAAATTGGATCGTCAAATAATTCCATGTTGCAGAGGCGCCATCTCATCCGGAATGACATCTCAACCAACTGATAAGATGAATCGGTCTTTGATAAGATCAAAGATTCGATCCCTGCGAATTACTCGGGAACTGTTTCTTGAAGCTGTGGTCTTGACCGAAAATAACCAGTGATCGTTTATACTGAAGCGAATTGGATAGTGTAGGAGCGTCCTTCAAACCTTGATTTGTGCTCGTGAGTGTCATTGCGCGTGGGTTCAGAAGTCTGCAGAAATTCGCGGAGTCCATTTCATGACATCTGTCCCTTGTCATTGAGGCAGAAGAAGAGTATCCATAGTCGCTGAGCCCTGGTTATCTAGTCCATCTTCAAGCTGACTGGCGGTGCATTGAAACATCCCCATCGCATACAAGCGGCACAGGCGTGGTTCAGTTTGCATCACCTGTTTTTCTGGATGTCACTCTCCATGTTGACTTCTGTCATCAGTTGATTGATTAGCTCGATTCTGATACTTCTACGCCCACGTTGATGGGCTTCAATCCGTCACTAAAAAACTCTAACCTTCGGTACCTAATATTATCAGTGTGACCTTGCCATAACAGCTCTCCTCCATTTAAGTATCTGGAATCCCATCAAACTTGTCACGGGCAAAACATAAACATAAATAAGTTTGTTTTTTTGAGATAGGCTGCTCTGATCATCAAGTCCCTAAAGCATTTAAATCGGTGTCGCTATCTTGCCGTCTTCCCTCGGCTTTCCTTCTTCTCCCTGCCGTCTATTCACAAACCCTTGGGACAATACCATGCAACGACCAACGTGTGTTGGAATGCGCATTCGAACTACTGAGGATGCACAAGTCATATTTCATGCTGTTCATCTTCACCTTCTTCCCATGATAACACGGCGTTTGGATAACGAAGAACGTCGGGAAATACGTTCAGGCTGTGTTTATGTTTGGGAAGAGCGCAGCCCTAATACCGAGACACACGGCATGGTACATATTTGCATGTACACTACCCAGTAATCCTAGTTGCTGATCAGTCCACTTTCTGTCAGGTCGGGATTGAACGGTGGACAGATTCGCGCAGTTGGGGGCCCAGTCGGGTCAAGGATGTGAGTGACTGGTTATGCAGGACTCTATCTCAGTGTACAGCTGATGGTGCCGATAACAAAGGAATTTCTATACTACCATGAGAGAGATCGCTCGCCTGTCGAATTGGAAATGGCTTCGGACTCTGACACCACGTATGTAGATTTCCCTGTTCGCCCGCATGATGTAACAACCAATGGTGATTGTTATATTTATCAACACCCTGTGTGTTTATCAGACTTGCGAGCCACGGACAATCACCACCGCACACTAGCAGGAATAACCTTGTTAAGCAGACGTATTCGGTACTCGTCCACACACCAACACGAGGTCGGCAGAAGTGGCATCTAAGTATGTGTTCTGCTTCCCGGGCGTCCAACTTTCAGGCTGATTGACAATTACATTGACAGCGGCATACTTTACAAATGATTCTCTGGAGAATCTTCACACTATCAATGACTATCCCGAGCTGGCGTCTCTTCATGTCCCGCCAGGAAAATATTTGAGCGCCAGATCCATAAACAAGAATGCAAAAATAGGACCTTATCCTGGGTACCATGCGGCTGGTCCTTTCGGAGTTCCTGGAGTTGGAGGGTGAGCATTTCAAAACAAGCTTTAGAATATATGATGTTGATTCCGTTGCCGTGACCTGCATCAATCAATCGACCTTGTTTTCGATTCCGCAGGCATGATAGGGTGCCTCGCCTCTACAGAATACAAACACACCCTCCGCTATTGAACTATGATGGCAATACTCGACAACGTGGGGCTTTGGCACCCCTCGCATACCTGGAAAGAATCGCTCCCCTTCGTCGGCACCCTATGGACGAGAAGGCGCTTATGTCTTTCTCATGTCAGATCAACCGTAATGTTCTTTAGTCCGACGGCCGCTTGTACATTCTGTTCTCCCTCATTTCGGCTCTGGCATACCCGGCTAGTAGGAAGACACAATTACTCGGCTTCTAAAAAGATATTTATTTAAATGAATTTGTAAGAGCCCTTGTGTTGTATTCTTGACATACCCACTGTCACATTGATATATCATCGATATATCGTGTTGTTATGTTGATGTTATTTCAACCTTTTGTGTTGCCCATGAACTGCTCTCCTATGTCGACGTAGGTTTCCGCGATGGAATCGAAGTCTTGATTTTTACGCACAGGTAGGCTTCTAGCGAATCACGGTTCTCGTCTGATATCTGAGGGCATGAGAAACGGAGGTGGTTTGGGTATATACAACTCCCCCCTAATGAAAACTTTGGGGACCCGCTGACAAAAGACGGGGAGTTTCCCTGAATGGCAATGACCCAGCAGCCAGGTGCTAATGACGATGAAGACACCCTTGTTCGAAGCATGAGTGGGGTATGTGTCAACTAAGCTTTGCAGCCTGTGTGAATGGGAGAATGTGGTCTAGTCCATGTCAAGGATTTGTTGTTGAATGAATATGATTCAGGTAATCAAATTGATCTAAGGCATGTTTTCCAGAGTAGGCTGAGGGGATCCAGCACATGGTAATCGGATATCACCCATTCCATGATCGCTACGTCAGATAGAACGTCTCTATGAAACGACAGGTGGGTGGTATGTACATCTCATGTCTAGATATCTAATCTGTCTCCTCGTATGCAGTATCCCACGTGTACCAATACTCGCATCTGTTCAGTAGATGATGCACACAAGATATTTTATGCTGTCCAGCAGGGGGTTCTTCAGATGGTCACTCGTAGATTGGATGCCGACGAACGCATGCAGCTCCGTTCTGGTTGCATCTATGTCTGGGAGGAACGTAGTACCCACACCGAGCTCACTGGGCTTGGCATCGAGCGTTTCACCGAGGGACGCCGCTGGTCTCCCTCACGTGTGCGCGAAGTATGTGTTTCCTACTCGCTTTGTCACTCCTGTGCTGAGTTATGTCATACATCCTGATAGGAATTTCTTTTCTACTACGAGAAATACTTGCCCTCATTTGATTGCGCAAACTCGTGAGTTATGCTCAGACCAATGTGATAGAGACCAAAACAAGTGACCAGACATCCACCGCGCGATTGGGATCCTCTAGTAAAGCAAACATACTCGGCCTGGGTTGAAACCGACCAAGGTCGCCGAAAATGGCATCTGAGTGCGCTCAACTCGTATTTTATGGCTTTGTGCTTATATATTCTGTTCAATAGCTGCCTACTTCACTCAGGCAACTATCGATCAACTTAACTCCATTGGCAATATGCGAGTGGTGTGTGACCTTATTGTACCGGAGGATATGTTCAAAAGCGCGAGGATCACCAAAAGCCGCGGTAAAAATGATGGGGCTCGTGTCCGAGAATCTTCCAGGTTGCCAAGTGCCTCGATGACTTCAGGAGATGTTTCCTTGCCTGCACAGACTTTGCCCAGTCAGCCTGAATTATATAACCAGATCCTCATGTTCCAGCCTTACGTCGACCATCACCCTTCTCACGATATACAGACAGAAGTGCCGGATCAGAAGTTCCTGAGTCCCGCTTTATGTTCTTCCAGCTCTAGTTCTATCAACACTGCGGACTTTCAAGATCAGAATCAACATGAACCTGAAGCGTATCGATCTTTTTCGCTCTCTTCCCATTCTCAAAATCCTGCAGATAATATCCATCGTGAATTTCACGAATATAATTACATGTCCCCAACAGGTTCTGATGCATCTTTGTCTCAGACTCAGTCAAGAAGCGAACAAATTCCACCGCCTCATACATTAGCAACATTCTCCCCCACAAATCTCTCTCTCTCAGTGGCATCCTACGACACTGTGCATGAATATTCCTCGCATGACCAATTTTTCTCATCAACACCTTCATGGGAACATGTGAATTCTGGCTCCGGAATTCCTGATTCTTCAACCTACCACCAAGATGAATCCCCCAATCTTACCCACCCTGTCACTTCACCGGAATTTTATCTGTCATCTCCCACTGAGATAAATGAGCCAGAAACGTACCAAATAATGGCGCTGAATCCAAACGAAAGTCTTACCAGAGGAGGCATTCCACGAGAGAGCTTACCTTCTCTTAACATGTTGCATCGGACCTATGCGATCTCCTATGACTTCTCGGGATTCATGGTTCCCCCCGTTACCGTAGCACGACCTTCTGAGTCGCATGAGGCTTTTTTTCCCAATAAGCCCTCAATATCTGCTACAGAACCGTCTCAGAAAGCCAAGGTATCACTAGGGTCAGATGGAGCGTTGAGGGACCTCGATCTTGCTCCGCTGAATGCCCTTTCACGGCGTCAACCGTATCGGAGGGAGCCTGCCGATGATGAGGCATTGCGACAGTTACCTAGATCTCCATGATCAGGGATAGTTTATCGTTCATCTTGCATCTATTGTCATCATTTTGTGGTGCGCGCCTTTGATGCGGATCTAACTTGAATGAAGGTATTACAGCGACTGGAAGCCTAACAATCATTATAGTCCATCAAATCTCATTGGACATCATCTTATCACCCTTGTTCCATCATGTTTTCAAACGCATTTGAATATGTTTAGACAGAAACTCAATCATGAATTTTTTCTCGTTCCAGATGCCAATAGAGATAACCAGATATCACATACACCATTTCTCTACGATCAACAACACCTGGGTGCAGATGATTATTCTAGTCACCGACAGACTATGATAATAATGTTACAGATATAGATTTGACAGCATACAAGACAGACACACTTGACTCGGAAGAATTTGTGACGCAGCAACATGTGCTAATGGCCACGTGGCTGAGAATATCGCAAAGAGATTGCAAATACGAATTGACCCGAAGTATGCCGAAGCAATTGAGAGAGGATGTGAATATGCATATGGTTCAACGGTATGCAAGAATGTAGATGGGAGCTTGCAGATGCCTAAGGTATCAGGAAAAGAAAGACGGTGCGAACAACGTAAACGCTTGGTGGAGGAGAGCAAGCAGTAAAGGAGATCATTGGGTGAGGACAGACAACGGGAAGTGAGTGGCAATGACGTCTTTCCTGTCGATTGCTGACGTCGCTCACCACTCGAATTCGCTGTTGAAAGAGCGTCAATGCCACAAAGATGAACAATGAGGTAAATTACCCGGTGCACTTAGCAAACAAATAGTCTTTGCCATTGATGTGAATCATTCCATCCTTTAGAATGCACTTCCACTTATTCTTGACACGAGCAACCTATGGTGGAATGAGCAATTCAATTCAACTGCCCTTATACGCTGAAAATGGAACACACCTTGTCGTAAGTGCAAAAGACAATGTCAGTATCACCTGCACCACCTTCCTCTGTCTCTGCTTCGTTTTCAGTGTCCGAGTCGTCTAGATCGCTGTTGATCGCCTCATCATCCTTGGGGACAATTGATATTTGTTGTGACGGAGGCACGGAAGTGGGCTGAGGCAATGAAGGGTGAGACGGTCGAGGGGCATACCCTGTAGGTCCAGGAGACTCTTCTTCCCCAGACGACTCGGATGGCCCATCGAGTTGTGGTATGCGCTGTCCTCCTAGCACAGATTGGCTTGCAGAGGCAGAAGAGTGGCCATTGGTGGTGACGATTGATGGAACACGGTTTGCCAGTGGCTGAGCGGAAGCATAGGACCGAGTGGATGATGTCTGTTGCGAAGTCTGCGCAGGCCGACTAAACTGTATGACACCAGTTTGTCCTCCAGGATGGGGAGGAGCTGGCTGAGGCAGAGGCAATGGTCGATTAAGAGCAGGACCAGGTAGCCCAGGAACATAAACATTGGGCGTAAGCATGTAGCGGCTGTCTACGGGTTCCGACTTTACTTGTGCTTGGCTGGTGGTCGTAGCCATAGAGGCGTAAGGGTTGGCAGAATAATGTGTTTGCATCATGTGCATTGCATGGGGGTAAGGATGATGTGTTGATTGATGTATCGAAGCCACCGACTGTTGAGGCTGTGGAGTTTCAAACTCTGCGACATGAGATGCTATTACTTTGTTTTCCCATTTCTAAACTGGATAAGATCAAGTCCAAACCCAGGAGAAACGGTAACTCACGTTCTGCAAATCCGCCAGAACTTCTTCTGAAACACCGTACTCCTCAAATTCGGATTTCATGTTGGCGATGACGTCGTCAATGACAGTTCGATAAATACCAGGCTCAAAAATTCCAAGAAATATCGTTGTTAAGGCCAAAAGCTCTACTACAGGCAGCAATCGGTGAGCAGCTCACCACTATCTTATTAGACATTTTTTCTTATTCGCCGTTGCCAACGTTGGGGGGGCCCGACAAAGAGATGGTGGGAGAGAATCAAGTTCCCTTTTATACCACATACACATCACAGGAAACCCAGGACAATTCAAACTCCGACATGACGTTACATCGATTCCGTTTATTCTCACGCACAGACCTACACCTCTTTCGGACATACCGCGCCACTAGAAAGGTGAAAATACGTAAACGTAACGGGCACAGCGAGAATTTACTCGAGACTACAATGCCTCTAGGACCTTTCAGACAATAGACAAACCAGTGCTCCCCTGGATACTCAAGTGATCTGGACATACCGACGGTCATTGCAGCCTCAGTGACAATATCTGCAGTGAAAGGATAACCAACACAGTCATGACATTGATGATCCACAGAATTATGATGAAGTATTGAACACATTAGAACAATTTTGTTCTGATGAGAGAATCTTTATGCTAACTCTCGAAATCCCAATGACTGGTATTCTGGTATTCTGGTGTGTATCCATCCCCATCATCATCGCAGCCTCAGAAGATTACCCGACATTTGAGGCTTGCAGAAACGCCGCTCAAGCCCACTACAAAGCAAAGAGGAGCAGCTGCACCTTGAAACACCAGAACGTGAGGCGCCCGAAGTGACCGAGTACGCATAATGCATAAGGAAGCAGGCCGAGATAGTGCAACGACACCCTGACTTAAGGAGACCTTGAATCAAACAACTTTGATTTGCGCAACATACTTGACTCTACTCACAACGATATCTAAAAGTAGCTTCCGGCCCCTGCATAGTTCGTGGACTTGGTTGTAAATGAGGATGGATCTTGGTCTTGATCTTGATCTCCCAAGTCGAGTAACTCAGCTTGCCGTTGCAGATCCATCGCTGAGCCTGGTCCGAATGCGGGGACTGGGAGAGAGTAAGGTCGTGCCTTGGCAACTATAAGTCCTGTAGAAACACGGGCCTGAAGTTCAGCTTGAGTGGGAACGGGTTGGAAATGTAACTAGCGTGCAAGTTAAAGTTGCGTAGTTGTTACAACAAGGTCGAATACGCACAGAATCGTTGGTCTTCTTGTAATACACATAAAATATATTTGTATTTTCCACCTCTTCCAATATCTGAGTTTTCCTGTCCTGTCCCTTGCCGAAGTGTAACAAGAATCTGCTGTCTTTCATCTCCTCCAGTTCTTGTTTTGCCCACCCGAGGAACCCTACTGCATATCCTGCCTGACTCAATCCTCCATTCTCGCCAGCATCCACACCAAGCCACTTGTGTGCCAATGCCGCATGGAACGTGCTTTCATCCGTCAGATACTTCCTTAGTTCTGTTGAAATGTCACTGCCACCTGACGCCTTCGCCAGTGATTTTGCAGAGATGTACAGTGATCGACATTCGAGATGAAGCTTCGCGATAAAATTTGGTGAAGGGTGAGACTTTGGCAGCGGAGGGCCTGGATAAATGCTGTTGTCGGACGCAGCTTTCGATAGATGCTTACGAATGGCGAGTGCCTGTGCATCGGCCAAGGAGAGTCTATATCAGATAGGCAGCCTTCAGCACTCAATACGATCAAGAAAGGATTGCCTCACTTACTTGACCAATGCACTCACAACCTCTTGTCTCAAATCAGATGGGCGTGTCGATCCATCTGGTCCGTTCAACTTTGGGAGAAGTGTCTCCGCGGTATACGAAAAGACACCACTAGCTTTACAAAGAAAACCGAACGCCACGTTAATTGATTCTTCCTTCCTTTCTCGCTGTTCTTTGTTGATTGTACGATCACGCTCATAGGGGCCAACAGATTGCACTATAGTGTAGCCGAGATTTGAGAGGGTGAATGCATATGTCAAAAGAGTAAAGACCAGATCTGCGTGGAGTCCCGGGACTGTGATTCGGGGTGAGCTGTTGAGGACAGTGTTGGAAAGCGTGATACGCCAGCTGAATGCTGTAGATGCTGTTCAGATACACGGAAATGGTTGTTGTGATACTCTCGCACAAGGTTCCCATTTGAGCCCGATATCATTATGCGCCACACAATTTTGTAGTCCACATATGATTGGTATGTAATCTTCTAGGAGCTGGAACGAAAATGGGTGATAAGACATGATATGCGATTCAAGCTGCTGACTTTTATTAAAGAGAGGTAATCTTTGGTTCCATCTTCTGTTCGTTTGGTCCTCTTGAGAGCCTGTCTCAAGTTTGCCCTAGCCCCAGTGGCTTCCAAGATGCGATTAGAGAAGGTCTTGGAAGTGCTCTGATCGGTACAAAAATCCGAAAAAGAGACAGTGCCAGTGGTCGGAAGTTCGTAAAGATACATGATAGATAAGGAACAGATCTGATCTCTTGAAAATAAGAAAATGAGTCGACCCAGGCTCGAACTGAGGACCTTCTGTGAACAAACAGGAGCTGCATGTTAGACAGATGCGATAACCAACTACGCCATCGACCCTTGTTGGACAGTAGAAATTCAAAGTAATGGCCAATACTATGAGCTGATAGACGGTGGAAATACGAAATATCCATTCCTGACATCAAGATGCTTTCCAATAATGCTGCATCCTCAGTCCTCGTACTCTCAAGGATCGCATTTTCTCTCTTCGACCTCTCAGACACTTTGAAGCATGACCAGCTG
>Ga0153986_1000221_pt1 | contig 18405 bp, 20 predicted proteins | sample TSGA070MetaG_FD_104724 | JGI IMG/M metagenome (GOLD analysis project Ga0153986, IMG submission 104724) | Attine ant fungus gardens microbial communities from Georgia, USA - TSGA070 MetaG | ecosystem: Host-associated > Fungi > Mycelium > Unclassified | place: USA: Georgia, Alexander Wildlife... | reverse complement strand
TGACTATCAGTCACATGACTTTTCGCAGAAAACTTGCTGACCATCGCTGCATTAGCAATTCGTTCCGTGTCTTTGCTATAATTTCATTCAGTATGTTTTTGTCCATTTTTACCACTTGCTACTGCCTGGAGACATGGCTACTACTGCCTTCGTCACCTTACTGGCGTGTGGGATATCATAGCTGCTTGATCCACACTTGAGTGTTCAGTTCTGTCAGGGTCACTCGAGTACTATTGTGAGCATACAACACTAGATAGCATAATAGATCTCTTTCTGTGGTCATTGTTCATGTCGAATGAGTGCGCTGCTTGGCCTGAGAGTGCACGAATTCGGAGTCCGTTCTTGAAAATTTGCAGAATCGTTGACACGTGAGAAAAATACCCTACTCGTGTTAAAACGTTATAAACTCTCAACAGTTCTCACCGCTTCTATCTTGCACATCGTCGCCCTTTGTCTTGTCCAATGGTTATCGTTACTGCAGACCAGCTCCGTGCACACAAGACTCGTGATGGACTCTATGTCCTCCTTCATGGAAAAGGTGTGCATGGGCAACAACCAATCACACGTTTCTTATCATCCTAACGCTCACTTCATGATACAGTCTACGATGTCACAAAGTTCCTCGACGAGGTACTTGACCCACTTTTGCTGAATGTTCTGTCGCTCTGAACCGTATATCATCTAGCACCCAGGAGGTGATGAAGTAATATTAGCTGAAGCTTGTACGTGGCATCATTTGAACATGCCAGCTGCTTCGGGTCCGCTAATCTTACGATAGGCCAGGATGCCACCGAAGCATTTGAAGACGTTGGTCACTCAGACGAAGCTCGTGCTCTTCTCCCTGATATGCTTGTCGGTGATTTCGAACAAGGAAAAGTGAGCCCTGTCCAACGCCTGTAGCAGTGATCACCACGACACTCAACTATTGGTGTAGGAGGTCAAACTCAAGTCAGGTGCTGCGGAAGCTCAAGCAAAACGAGTTGCTAATGCTGTGGAACAAGGCTCAAAGTATGTCACACACCCTACCTTGATATTGTTCTCTGACGTCCGCTGCTATCAGTCTTATGTATTTTGTTCCCCTTGGTATCTTGGCTGCCTACTTTGCTTGGCGCTACTATTCGGGTATGGCCTGAACGTTTGGTAGCTTGCAACGTTAGATGTACAATGCTTGATGTCGTCTCCCACCTGTTACTTACCTCTTATCATACTTCATTCTCTTGGATTTGGGTTTTGGATAATCAAGGATGGCATTTTGAAAGGGTATATCTTCATGGACCATATAGCTATATTGTTTCCAGACTTTTAAATTAGTAAGTTTTAACTTATTCTAAGATTTGTCTTTTATGCAGACCTCTGAATGACATTTGACATTATTGTCGCAAAAGAATTAGAGTAATTATGTGAGCCTTTCTTCCGATGACTTGAGTGGGACTTTAGACGACATACCAATCCACAATCTGGAGAATTTATGACAAAAAATCGTATTCTGAACGAAGAAGTTCTGAAGCGACTAGAATTATATCTTGCCGACTCACTGATCCTCAAACAACGGTAACTCCCAACCTGTCCAATCCTTCCTTCGCGGCTTCATTTTTTGCCATTTGTTTTGTGGTTCCCCTCCCGCGCCCATATGGCTCGTCGTCCACAAAAACTATCGCGCACCACACAGGAGTGGTCTTCTTAATTTGGGCAGCAGATGTCACCTCTCCGCCTTCCTCCTGTTCGTGACCATCAGAAAATTTCCACTCAACTGTTTTCTTTCCTTTCTGTATATGTTGATTGAATAGTGCAAGGTAACCTCCAGTAGGCGTAACTTCATCGAGGGAGACATCGTTACTGTCCCCACTATGCTTTCCCGAAACGTCATTGTGATCGTTTCGAGAGGGAAGTGAGACGATGGAAACAGCATGATGTTGACGGACTATGTCATAGGCGATCTTTGTATAAGGGCGGAGGAGTTTGTCAAGCCAGTTCCTGACCGCATCAAGGCCCTGGTCGAGATATAATCCACCAACAAAAGACTGGGCGAGAATCAGTAATTGAAGCGGCCAGTTGCTTTAGACACTCACCTCGAAAGCATCCGCTTAAGAATGGTCACCGAATCAGTTAGGATCGTACTTCGTCAGAGAAAATACCTTGGATGGCGGTTGATGCACGAAGAGCAACGGCTTGAGCGGCGTGGAGACGCAATCGACTTGGCAGCTGATATTTCAGTGAACTATAAGAATGAGGAAAGGGACATCAGGTACCCGGGTCAACTCAGGCCACTACGGACCTACATCTCTGCCAACGTTGTATTTCCAACAATCATAGCCCTGATTTTCTGCAGACTTCACTAACTGAGTGAACGAACATTCGATCGATCGCACTCACAGTGGAGGGTCCAACCCGAAGGCCAGGATACATCTTCATCAGGAGACTTGTCACGGACAACCCGAGTACAGCATCCCCAAGATGTTCATACCTAAGGGCAAAAATAAACCACCGGATCTCTCGTACTGCAGACAGGAGGTCATCGAGGTGGATCCTGTCTGCCCTTTGATAATGGACCAACCGCTTACTTTTCATTGTCTGGGCTAGGATCATTTGGATGGTCTTCAAAGATATGTGTAGGTCGACCGTAATAACTACGATGAGTGAATATTTGCTGTCTTATATTCATATCATTGATCTCCGGCAGGGGAGGAAAATTGACATCATTGGGTCCAAAGTCAGGTCTTAATCGGCACCAATATCAATGGAATATCAATGGACCAGAAAGGGAAGTCAGTTGGCAAATATATAATTACTTACTTGAGAGTCATGCTTAAAGGTAGGGTCAGTGACGATTGTTCGGAGGCGACAGATATGCACTTGAGGAGACGATGAGAGTTACAAACCAAAGGGGAACTAAGCCTTTCCAGAAGGAGCGCTGCCATCTGCTCAACTATCAATCGGCGGGACCGCAGTCGCCGCAATTAACAAATGTTGACAATGTTCTTCTGGATCACGCGATGCCGTTTTCATCTCCGAATGAAAATAAAATGGTGTTCCAACTCAAGACACCAAAGTCAATGTGCAAACAAATTCTATCCCTTTGTTAGAAGTTCCAAAAGGAAGACAGAGAAATTATGTATTCTCTTCTTGGATTTCTATCGAGTACTTTACTTCAAAGCTGCGAGATGATAAGTGATAGAACCTTACTCTTTGCAATTTGGGCCTGCTTCTTCATGGTAAAGTAATCTTGATGGAGTCCACACTCTGTCTTCTCCCTCCCGGCCCATCTCCCAGCCCTTTCATCTTGGCCTTCTCTTACCTTCACTGTGCTATGCCAGTCACCCACACTTTTATATCCTTGATCGAGTAACTTATTCCTCGGAACGTTGTTTTCCTTGATGTACTGATTCACCTTGGAGAATGGCCAACTGCGAAACGGGTTAAGCTTCAATAGTCCTGTTGAGTCCACTTGAAGTGGCTTCAGGTTCGCACGAGCGGCGCCCTGAGAAGCCCGTCTTCCTGTGATTACTGACTTCACCCCGAGCTCCTCATATGCGCGTTGTGCAGGTTCAACCTAATCAAAGACATCGGTTGTCACATCTATCATATTTCTTTGAATATTTACCTTGACGAGGAAGTCGTAGGTACTTTCGTTACTCCTCCAGAAATTTTGGCCATATTTAGTTTCAAAGTCTGACACACTTTCGCAGCCTGCTGGTTTGTAAACGCTAATCAAACATCTATAATGCCTCTGAACTTCGTCAACAAGCTCGTAGGTCTCGGGGAAGTGATAGAGAGTATCGAGGAAAATCAAAGGAGGCGGAGATTGTGAGATCTTCGACAGCATATCAATGGCCGCGAGTCCAGTGAGACCAAAAGCTGTCGTCTGATAGAGGCCAGGAAGATATTCTACCGCCCATCGCAGGATTTCTTCGGGGGTCATGGGGGAGAGATGTGCATTGATAATCTCTAGCTGACCTTCCAAGAGTGGCAAGTTGAGAGGTTTCGGGAGCTGATCGATAGTAAGTTGTGGCGTCATTCTTCAGGATAGAGTGATTATCCATCAAAGCCACGACGTCTGCCTTATATTGTTGTACGAGTGCTCAGCTCGACATGATGATGTGCTCCTCCACGTGATCTCACAGTGGCCATGAGATGTCTACTTTTGTCGAATTACGGTCGGAGTCGACATGTTGAACTAGACATCTCTCTGAATATGTCTTGAACTATGTTCCCAATGATCAAAACAAAAATCAAGCTGCTGCAGATTAGGAGCGACGTGTTTGAATTATGCACAAGCGCTGATAATACCAGTCAGCAGAATCATCCCTCTGTGGTACGGTGGACTTTGTTTATTCACCGAGACACTATCCTTTCTACAAAATCTGTGAATTCGATTAGGTGTTTCTGGGTCTCCAAATCACTCTTTTTCTATATCTGCTTCCCGATAGAAAATAGGTTTGTTGCTTCTCTGCATTTAGATACTTCTTTCCCGAGCACAAGATTTTAGATTGGCCTCAATATAACGATTTTCATTCCATCTGACGTTACTCTTCCTAGCATTCCCTATACACTATTCCCCATTACATTCTCAGATTGTACCTTAATGAATGGTTCCGGCAGTTCTATAAGTCCATGAGCTAATCCCAGAATGAATGTAAATCAGTGTACAATATTTGAGTGGGGCAGTATGTACCGATATCAAGCACGATCAATATGCACACTCAACTTCTATTGGAATGGGATTCCTTGAGGGCCGTACGATTGCGTTTTTCTTGCTCAATCTGTATCAACGGGGGCTCGTTATCAACCATATTTGGAGGAAAAAGCACAGAGAGCTACTCACAACATCTGCCCAAGAATGATCGTGCTGTTGCTACCAAAGTCAGTGAGTCAGTGAGTCTTTTCCACAACCGAGTTAACATACTTCCTGGGCAAATTCTTTTCGTTTTGTATGTGTTAAAGCAGCAGCAACAATTATCAAGCCAATGGTGAGGCCTTGTGCCCACATACGAGCTTGTACAATCTATTAAAGAAGCTCAATCACGAAAATCCCATGCTAGACGAAGGTGAAGAACCTTTTGCGAAAAAGTTTGGTATCTTGGCAATGCGGAAGATAAATGTGTATAGGCATCAAGAATAGTGATATACCTACCTTTGGCGGGAGATGACAGCGCCTGCAACTCCAAGACTCAAAGCCCAACCACCAAATATTACAGGATATTGATGGCGAGCAACCCAATCAGAAATCTTGTCTGTCAATGGCAGGGATTTCCATCGTAGTTCTTCTTGAAGGCGTTTTTCATCAAGTACATGAGTTGCTTCACTCTCCCTGCAGAAATATGAAGAATTGAAAAAACGACAAGATGCAACTCATGCGTACCATTGAGAGCGGTCGTACTCCAAGCCACGACGCTCAGCTTGAATCGCAAGACAGGGTGCAGTGACAATAATGATTCCCAGTGCTTTAAGAGAGAGCGGAAAACGGCGGTATGCAGACCATGTCCTATTCAGATAGAATGACCCTGCAAGTGCCACACTTCCACTGACAACAGTTCCTTCGAGTGCGCCTCGCCTCGAAGCGGCGTCATGCTCAGCAATTTGTTTTTCTGTCAATAGCTACTCTAAAATCAGAGCTTGCAGTCAAGAAACGTAGCTAAAGACGAACTTTCATTTGAAGAACAAGGGAGCGCAAGATAGCGATCTAATAGGGATGCTAATAGGGACGCTGTAGGTAGCTGGAGCTGTGTGACCTATGACGACAGAAGGGGAGTCACATTAGCTTAGTAACTTAAAACCGAAACTCCGATTACTGTTCGGATGCTGGCGCTCGTTGATAGGTTCGTTATTCTTACTCTGATATGGATATATTGTCAAACTTAAAAAGCTACCAGATGAGAGATGGTGCTAATGGATAACTACAAGAGCAGTAACATGAAGAGCACAGATAATGAAAACATTAATTGCATGGGCTTGATGATACGATGGAAACATGAACTCAAAAGTTTTCAATGATAAATGTCCATTTCCCACTTTCCATATCAAAGCCTTCAAATGATGCGCCTTTCGTAGTTTTCAGATGCTTCAGGTGCTTGATCGCGATAGGATTGGAGGGGTCTTTGATTGGTTCTCGGGTTGCTTTATCAGTAGCCCAACACCTCTCTAAAGTCACTCTTGCCCGTACATTCAACCCAGAACCTGGAGGCGCTTTTGAGACACTAGCTGTATCATCGTAGACGAGACACTCCTTGTCATTAAATTGGATGATATCTCCCGCAAGGTTATCGACTGAAGGGATAGATGTCAGATTGACTGCTTCAAGGAAATGTATCTCCCCGTAGCCCACACGCCCAACAACGAGGCCCTCAAAGGAGCTGAGATCAGGGAATTCCATCTTCTTCAGAGTAGCAATGTCAGGCTTGATATAATAGTCCCCTTTTTGCAGTTGTTTCGTGTCGTCAGTTGGATCAGTGGTGAACTTGTTGGATGAACGAGAAGGATTGGTTAATGGAGAGAATGATCCTACAACTTCTCGTGCTGCAGCAGGACTGAATATAATTTTGTTATAGCGCAGAGCATCCGAGCTTCCAGACTTGTTGAAAAGGTCGCATGGCTCTATCTTCTTGTTTAAAATGATCTTCTTGATATTTGGACTTGATCTACTGCCTAGAGTAGGATTGTCACTGTGAGCATTAGGCTCCGAAGAGCCATTCAGAGAAAGAGCATCTGGTTTTCCAGTCAACAAGTTTGAAGAGAGGTCAGTGTCCAACTCGGTCCTCGAGAATCGAGGCCCATAAAAGTCCGATCTCGACGGAGTATAATCCAATGGACGAGGTAGGACAGAGCGGGTCGGTCTGTCAACGAAGAAATTTTTCTTCTTCTGTTGTGGATGATCAAGGACGACAGAACGAGGACCGGGGGGAAGCAAAGCAAAAATAGGAAGATTTTCGCCGACGGGTTCAGCGATTGAAGCCGTCAGTGAAGGCTGGGAGGCAGGGGCAGTGGCTGCTGTCCCAAGTAAAGAACCAAACAACCCAGGCTGGCCAGCTATTGATTGTCCTGGCATTGATGCAGCAGGTTTTAGACCAAAAAGGCTGGGTTGGGTATTGGTGGTCTGTATAGTACCAAAGGGGTTGGTCTGTGTTTGGATGGTGGTAGGGTTTGTGCCCGACAATAGCGGCGGAATCATCCCTGCTGGCTTGGATCCCAAAGGATTAAACCCGCCTGTCTGCATTTGTGCCCCACCTTGTTGCTGTTGGTTCAGGGTACTCCCGAAGATGCTGGTGCCAGCAACCCCTCCAAACGGATTTGTACCGGTCGTAGCTTGTTGAGTAGTACCGAGAACTGAACCTCTTTAGTAGGAGCAGCAGTGAACTGTATATCAACTTACGCGGATTTGAAGGCTGCGCTGGCTTGTTTCCCCCAGTGATTCCAAATACACTCCCACTGGTACCATTGGTTCCGAAGATGGACGGCTGAGCAGGCTGCTGCTGGGTTGCTTGAGTTTGATTTCCAAAAAAACCAGTTGCACTCGGCTGGGCAGGTGTTGTGCCAAAAATTGAAGGTGTTTGCTGGTTAGTATTTCCTGCAGACGACAGGATGAGAAGATACAATCAACGATTGACCCGGATATCTACCAAGTGTCCCAAAACTGCCCTGCGTGCCACTCGGCTGTAGACCTCCAAAAGTACTGGCTTGTTGTTGAGCGGGCTGGTTCAGTTGACCAAATGTGTTAGTTCCTGGGTTTGTGGTGCCGAAAGCACTTTGCGTTGCTTGGAACAAGAGCAGTGAATACCTGTAGATGGATCGATGGATATAAACCTACTGTTCCCAAATGCGCTCGGAGAACTAGCGAAAGCAGACTTGTTGGCAATGTTTCCGAATGCAGAACCACTGCCAAGTATACTGCCTTGTTGAGGCTGTTGTGATGGGGTTTGTTGAGTAAAAGCTGAAAAACCACTCGACTGTGGCTGTTGGCCGAATGCAGAACCACCAAAGTTCGACTGAGGAGTTTGTTGATTATTCTGTGCAAAGGCATTGAACCCACTGCCAGCGGTGGTGTTCGATGTTCCTCCCCCAAAGACGCTACCTTGCACTGACTGGTCGTTCGAAGAACTAAAAGCATTTGTTGCTGCAGGTTGAGTACTGCCAAACGTAGATGCAGCTCCAAATGCATTGGCAGAAGCAGTCTTGCGGTTCTGAGCATAGTCTTGCAAGCGCAATTCCTGGTGAAGCGACGCGTTTGAGTAAGCAAAGAAAGAGTCAGCGACTACTCACTTCAAGGGAGTAATTCTGATATGTGGGTAAACAATTTATGGACTGATAATGCAGCATGATGGATGAATTGGGTTCCTTTTCAGAGAAGGAGGTAAACGGTGTACCGCCAGTCCCGTTATTGACTGTTGAAAAGCTTAGAAGATATGATCAGAACACGAAAGATCTGCTCACTGGTGCTGGGATTGGAACCAAAAGCGGAGGTTGTTTGCTTGTTCGCGCCGAACGCACTTGTACTCCCAAATACAGGATTTGCTGTTGAGCCCGATTGCTGCCCGAGAACATTTGTTCCGGTGGATGAAGTAGTGTTAGCCTGACCAAAAGCACTCGGTGTGGTTGTACTTCCGAACGCGCCCGAGCCGCCAGAAAACGCGCTGAAACCAGTTGGTTTGGATTGGCCAAATGCACTTGTACCACCGGTATTAGCGAATGCGCCTTCATGAATAGTTAAAATGGGATGGGGTCACAAAGAAGGAGACAAACCAAAACCAGAAGGAGTAGGTGCGATATTGCCAAACATAGGATTGACTTGTGGTGGCTGGGTCTGCTGTTGGGGCTGTTGATTGAAGCCAGTAGAGCCAAAAGCTAAGTAACCAATCAATTGACTCATTTACGGAAGCACAGAACTAGATACTTGCCACTTGTACTAGTGTTAGAGCCAAATGTGCTAGGTTGACCAAAGGCACTAGATTGTTGCTGTTGCGGTTGGGGTTGTTGCTGCTGGTTCTGATTCTGATTTCCCCAGGAGGACCCAAACATTTTGAAAAGCACAGGAACCTAGCAGGTGAAGCAGTGTATGGTAGTGCACTGGAAGACGCCCGCGACGAAAATTGTTCTCACGAGCACATGAGTGATCATAGCACGTGCCTTCGCTTTCACCGAAAAATTTGGTATCACTTCATTACAATATGCCCGATGGCTCTGAGCGCACCTGCAGAAAGCCCACTTTTGACACGCTCAAACGGGAAAATTCGTTTAGAAATCCACCAAAAAATGAATCATCTTACAGCATTTTGAACGAATTTGTCACTCCACATATTGAGTCTTTCAATGCACTATTCGATGATTCTGGTTTACCGTTTGGGGATGGCGACGGGGGAGGAATGATATCTCTTGCAATTAAGGATATAGGAGAACGTGTCGTTTTTGACGGAAATGCCAATGAGTCAGACTCTCGTGGTCATCGCATCAGCAGTGCGTTTTCGCGGACTGTGCTTAGGAGCATATTTGACCTGAATTTCAGTTTGGATTGACCAGGCAACTGTCAGTAAACCTCAAGTAACTGAGCGCAGTCAAGCCATTGAAAGACGGGTGTTCCCTTCAGAGGTATGGCCCTATGTATACACAAGACGTATTATCGAATAATTGACATCAGGCTCGCGAGCGGCTGACATCCTATCGCGGCCGTATGACCATCAAAATTTGCTACAGAGATACCGATGGCAAAACAAACGAGGTGGTGAAGGATTGTGGTCTTTTGCCAATCATGATCCGCGTGTGTTCTTAAACCAATTTTAGCATCAAGAATATCCACTCACCCTACTTAATCCAGTCCGCTCGTTGTAACTTGAAAGGACTATCTTCAGCTGCTCTTGTTGCAAAGAATGAAGAGCCTGAAGAGTTCGGGGGCTACTTCATCATTAATGGTAATGAGCGACTGATCCGATATCTAATTCTTCCACGTCGAAACCATGTTACCTCTCTCATCCGTCCTTCGTTCTCTAATCGTGGGGCTTCATATACTCCATATGCTGTCCAAATTCGTTGCGTTCGTCCAGATCAAACTAGCGTTACGAATACCCTCCATTATCTCTCCAATGGAAGTGCTATGATGCGATTCAGTTGGCGTAAACAAGAATACGTTATTCCAATAATGCTTGTTTTGAAGGCTTTAGTCGGCGCTTCTGACAAAGAGATCTTCGAGGGTGTGATGATGCAAGACTTTAATAACACTTTCTTGACCGACCGTGTAGAACTCCTACTTCGCAGTTTCAAGGTGTTCACTATGAAGACCAGAGAGCAATGTCTCAGTTACCTTGGTGACAAATTCAGAATCGTACTCAATCTTCCGGAAGACTGGACGAGTGTAGCGGTGGGAGCGTGGCTTGTCCAAAAGATGATTCTTGTTCATTTGGATTTCGCCAGAGACAAATTTCGTATGCTCCTGTGAGTTAATGGATCTACATCAACATTAATTATTCTAATAATTATCAGTTTCATGTTGCGCAAGCTCTTCTCCCTCGTTTCTGGGTCTTGTTGCGCCGATAATCCTGATTCTCCACAAAATCAGGAGATCCTACTTCCAGGGACTTTGTACGGCATGATTATTAAAGAACGTATGGAAGAGATCCTAAACAACATCCGGAATACAGTTGCCCTCGACGTTCGGAATGGGGTATCAGTCGATTTCAATGACAGTACTGAGTCTTCATTTGACACGATTGAGTCTGGTGGCTTACGTATCCTCCTTAGAACGATATATTTCTAAAGTAACATCCAAAGTCAACTTCGACATTGGTGCAAAATTAGCAAATTTCCTGGCTACAGGCAATCTTGTCTCACCAACGGGTCTTGACCTCCAACAAGCTTCGGGATTCACTATCGTAGCTGAGAAGTTAAACTGGCAACGATATATCAGTCACTTTCGTTGTGTACATCGTGGTGCTTTCTTTGCTGAATTGAAGACTACTACTGTCCGAAAGCTCTTGCCCGAAGCGTGGGGTAAGTCTTGGTGATGGTTATCACAGCAAGGCTAATGAAGTGCTAGGCTTCTTGTGCCCTGTTCATACACCCGATGGTTCCCCTTGTGGTCTTCTTAATCACCTTTCTCGAACATGTAGAATTGTGACGGCTCCGCTCGCCGTCAAACATATACCTGCCCTCCTTGTCGCTCAGGGAATGACGCAAGTATTCACACCCTCCATAAGTGGTCGAAAAAATATATGTGTTCAGCTCGATGGCCGCATCATCGGCTGGGCTCGTCCGTCGATAGCAGCACGGCTTGCCAAGAATCTACGAATCTGGAAGACTGAAGGCAAGCATGACATCCCTCTTGACCTTGAAATTGGTCTCGTTCTTGAGACGAAAGGGGGTCAATATCCTGGTCTTTTCCTGTTTTCGAACCGTTCACGAATGATGCGACCCGTGAAGTATCTGACCAATGGGCGAGATGACCAAATTGGCTCATTTGAACAGGTGTATATGAACATTGCCTGTCTTCCTGAGGAAATCGACGAGAGTTCAACCCATGTTGAACATGATCCCACAAATTTCTTGTCAATCCTTGCGAACCTAACTCCATTCTCTGACTTTAATCAAGTACGTTTTTTAGATTCAAGAGATTATTTTCCTAAATTCATGTCTGTCATCACAGAGCCCTCGAAACATCTACCAATGCCAGGTAAATTAGCCATTTAGTGCTTGCAGGTTCATTTCGACAGTATTAATCTCAGATGGGCAAACAAAGCATGGGTACCCCGTCAACGGCCCTCAAACATCGGACGGATAACAAACTATATCGACTCCAGACTGGTCAGAGCCCTGTCGTTCGACCTGCGCTGCACAACACCTATGCCATGGATGCTTACCCGAATGGAACTAATGCTGTCGTTGCCGTCATCTCGTATACAGGCTATGACATGGAGGACGCCATGATTCTCAATAAGTCATCTCACGAGCGTGGGTTCGCTTACGGGTCCGTATACAAGTCTCAAGTTGTTGATCTTCGAGATATGCGAGGATCGAATAAATCTCTAACCGCCCCTTCTTTACACTTTGGTCTTGGCCCTGATATCCGCATGGGTGGTGACAGAGTGCATTGGTGCATAGAGTTTTTAGACTTTGATGGTTTGCCATATGTCGGCACTCGACTCAAATCAGGGGACCCTATTGCAGCTTATATCGATGATACAGCCAGTCGGACGAAGTTTGTCAAATACAAGGGAGACGAGATGGCTTATGTCGATGAAGTTCGATTGTTGGGTGAGTATATAATGTACTAACCCACAACGCTTTTTGATGCAGCCTTGTAACAGGTAGTGATCTTGGAGATACAGAACTACAAAAAATCCATTTAACATTGCGCATCCCTCGTGCACCAGTCATTGGCGACAAATTCTCGTCTCGACATGGACAGAAGGGTGTTTGTTCACAGAATTGGCCGGCAGTGGATATGCCTTTTACAGAAAGTGGCATGCAACCGGACATCATCATCAATCCCCATGCATTCCCAAGTCGGATGACAATCGGCATGTTAGTTGAGAGTATGGCGGGCAAGGCCGGTGCGATGCACGGTCTGGCCCAAGATGCGACCCCATTCAAGTAGGTTGTCTCGCTGATCATATCTCCATACTTGCCATTACCATTTGTCTGCTCTCATCACATAGATTTTCAGAGAGGGATAGGGCAATGGATTACTTTGGCGACCAACTACTCGCGGCAGGCTATAATTATTATGGAAACGAGCCCATGTACTCGGGTATAACAGGACAAGAATTTGCAGCGGATATTTACATCGGCGTGGTTTACTATCAAAGACTACGACACATGGTATTGGACAAATTTCAAGTGCGTACAACGGGTCCGGTGGATCCTATTACTCGCCAACCTGTCAAGGTGAGAAAGCAATGCCTGCTCCATAGCAACCAACTTATTTGGTAGGGTCGCAAAAGAGCGGGAGGTATCAGATTTGGCGAAATGGAACGTGATGCTCTTATTGCACATGGAACTTCATTCCTCCTTCAAGATAGATTGATGAATTGTTCGGATTATTCGACGGCATGGGTTTGTCGCACGTGCGGCAGCCTTGTTTCACTCGGCTATGAAGATATCAGTCTTGGAGAAGTATCACTTGGTACCTCTGGATTAATCAAAGCTACTGGTCCTAATGGTGAACATTGTCGTGTTTGTCGTGCGGCTGCTGAAGAGGAGGAAGAACGTGAACGACAAGCTCTGGAAACAGGCCAAGATTTACAGAGGCCCCGAGCTGATATCCATGTGGCAATATCTTCTCAAAATGTGCTGGGAAGAGCATCAAATAAAGGAGGCGATCTGGATGTAGTGGCTGTTCCCTATGTATTCAGGTACCTGTGTGCTGAATTGGCGTCAATGGGTATTGCTGTGTCGCTTGAGGTGCAGTGATGTGACCTGGACACAATATTGGTTTCAACATGTAGTCAACCTTGAGCATCTCCGTTAAATACGAAACACTTCAAAACATCCTCTACCATCCTTTTTGTTGTAATCTTACAAGATATGCTGAAAGAATATTTTCAAAATATTTTCAGATTTCAATGCAACCTTCGAGTGACCGTGACGCATTTTTAAAAAAAGTGACCGTGACGTAAACGTCCAGTTTGTCATCATGTCATCGTGCTTGTCATTACGTCATGACTCGGAACAACTTCATGCCTCAATTCATACCTCCGCATCACCATAACAGCTGGACCTTTTCTCGGAAAGGTTTGGGCGCCGGTTGGCATTACATTCTTATGCTAACCATACCAAGACCATACCAAGGACCGTTATCAAAGAAGTGCTTCTAGTCTGAGTGATCGCACTTACCAGAACGACATTTCATTTTTCTAAACGCGTTATACAAAAAACAACTTGCAAAACAATAGCAATCTATAATTTTTTTTACCTCTTCGTAAAGGAAGTGATCGATACTCAACTTACATCCTGATTCACGCTCGGTCTGAATGTGAGACTAGCAGACGACTTGATAAACGTTCTGGCTCCGGCCAGAGAAACCGCTGCTTCTACTATGACAAGAGTATGAACATGCTCAAGCTCTAATTACGAAGCTAATCTCCGCATTAATAAACAAGGTACCTAACCCAAAATAAATGACTATAGAAGGAATACATCAAAGGACACCCTCAGATCGAATGCAATGCCAAAGTCCACAGAAACCAAGGCAAACTGAAGAATGGATGATGCAGAGAAGGGTAAGATTATAGGGAAATAAGGTCATATGTAAAGTAGAATGACATACCATACCCAAAACACTCGGATAAAAAAAACTCGAGAATAAATGATTATTAAGCTTTCATTTCGCCAACCAAAGTATTGTTGCTGCTGTCAATAGAAAGAGAGGATAGTCCGGGCGGTGTCAGATCGATGTAGCCGCCATCGTCACAAAAAACGCCAGGAGTTGATAAATAATTTGAGGTAACGCGGAAAGAATCTTCTCTCAAAGGATCTTCGTCGCCCAGGAGATAGCCAGTAATATATTTTTCTAGTGCAACATCCTCAGGTGAAGCCACTGGTTGGCTAGAAGTTGGCTCCGGGGCGTCCAGCAACTGCGGGGAGATTTCATGATTCGCAAGTGACGCATGCAAGATAAGCCTGCATTCTTCGGCAGATGTGGCACGTTGGAATAGATGGTAAAGATGCGATATGGCGCTGGTAGAGAGACCGGCATCTGGGGAAGAAGAGGAAGGGACAACTTGACTGGTACCATCGGTCAACGAATCATTTGGTGCTGGATGAGTAGTCCCATTGACTTGCCCATTGATATAAGCAGTGGGACTCGTATCCAGACTTGCATTGGCACTGGTTTGGCGGGATGTTTTGCGATCTCGAGACAGCCGTGACGAAGCAAGAGTGGGGGAAGATGGTCGGTTGGAGCCCTTTGAACTGTCTGTTACAGAAGAATGGGGAGCAACAGGGGCGCTAGTCTTGACAGGGGAAGGGGGTGGAGAGATTTCGCGGTCAGGAAGAGGTGTGGGGGGGCGAGGAGGTCGCGGGGGGACGGGCCTGTTCGCAAGTGAAGCTAAGGCTGAGCACTTATTCAGGTCTGCAGGTCTAGGTGGGCGGGGAGTAGTGTAAACTATAACAGGGGAGGATTGGGACTTTGGGGGTGTCGCGCCACTCTTGGACTTGTCACCGATGCTGAATATAGAAGCCATTTTCTTGATGCGAGTCCTTTTTGGTTTAGCATCAACTGGAGTAGCAGAGTAGCTGTCATGTGGAGGCCCTTGTGCCAGGAAATCCATTAGGTCCCGCGTTGAAGAGGACACAGGAGTGGAACCTCTGGACAGCAAGGAAGGCCGTGTGGGACTTTTGACACTTTGTGAGCCACCCATGACATCGCCCAAATCGAGTGACTCCCTATTACCTTGACGGTTATGCGTTTGGGGAGAAAGGCCATTGAGCTCAAGCTTTGCCGGACGTGCCATGTTGGAAGGAGAATGATGATATGAGGAAGGAGCGGTGGACTTGTTTCTTAGCAGAATGCTGACTCTGCGAGATCCTGAGGTGGAGATGGACTGAGAACGTGAGCGTACGGCAGCAATGACAGCACGAGTAACTGTGCTGCCCTTGCGAGGACGGGGAAAGGTGGTGACAGAAGGGTGAGGAGAGTCAAGCTTGTCGTCGTGCCCAACAATGGAGTCGACGTGGCGGAGGGAAGAATGTATTGAGTAAGACGATCCGGAATCTTTGATTGGAGCCGGACGCCTCCTGACCATGTCTTTTTCTTTCTCTTGTTTGTACACCTTTAGCACTTTTAGTCTTGTGCTGACTAAGCGATGGAATGCATACCTCCATGGTCTTGAGGCGGTCAGGGGTCAATGACACTCTCATTGTTGATGAAGATCGCATCAGGTTGTCAAACTCCTGCTGCAAAACGCTGTCCTATAGTGCACAACGTCAGACATAATAATGGTAATAAACTCGGTTGCCAACCTCTGTCAACGCCAGCGATCGCTGCCCATCGTCCTTCTCGCTCATAAGCGACTCCGACTTCTTGTGCGCAACTTCATTCTGATTGTCATTGTCCGGCGAGTTGTTCAGTAATTTGAGCGACTGTGCCTTTTCGATAGATATTCGCGACACAGGGGTCGTGGTGCCAGCCATGATGGGAACAGTGGTTGAGGAAGAAACCTCAGAAGACAAGCACAAACGCGGAAATGATATAGCATCCTTCCCTAACGACGAATCCTGATGGATTGACCCAGTCTGCGAGGTTAATGTGTTGCTCAGTTCGCTTCGTGTGAATGATCTGCTTCGACGTGACTTGGCTAGGTCTCTAGATAGTATCTCAATTTGTTCATATACTTTGGCCCAGAAGTTGTTAGTCGTCTCATAGAATAGTTGATATGGGAAGGATGTACCTTTCATTGACCGAAACAAGCCGTAGATTGAATCATCCTCGCAGAGTGCTGTAAACAAATCATTTACATTTGCGTTCACCCGGCTACTGTCCCGTACGGCGACCCGCCCAACGTTCAAGAGGATATGTCTAGAAACAGGATATCAACTCGTTATCCCTGACCACTTTTTCCGCTAAGCACGCACTCGCACATGGCCCTAGAAATGATCAATCACAGTGGAATAGCAGCAAGGGTTAAAATACTGACTCGAGGATGGCTGTTAGATATAATGCTGCTGGGGGCAAGAGGGCGGGGCTTGGAGGAACGGCAACAGTCTGGGAAAATCGCTCCTGGATACGATCTTCAACAGAAGGGTCCTCGTCGGATTCATTAAGCGTCGAATAGGCCTCGCATTTCAAACGTAACAACTGGTGCTGTTTAGGATTAAACTGCCCATAGATGAACTTTTGCAGAAACCCACTTCATAGGTCCACGACAGATGAAACGTTTCCGAGTCGTCATCTAATTGGTCTGCAGGACCTCTCCCGTTTGCTGTTCGTTCCCAGTATGCCCTCAATTCCACCTCCGCCTCCAGGAGTGCCTCTTTTCCCAGGCTCGTCGGCAATAAGCTGAGAAGACTTCCGCGCAGTTTATCTGTAGAAAGTGAAGCAGAGTTGTTTAACAAGCTGTAGAGGAATTCATCGAGGAAGACATTGATAATATGAAGCGCTTCCAGTTTGAGTTTAAATGGTCGGACATCTGAGAGGATAACGTCCGCTGACTGCGAAGAGATATATGAAGGTGCTAATGAAAAATACAGTCAACCAAGATGAAGCATGGAAGGTTTCAAGTTACATACTGCTGTTGGCGACGATACCGGGCATGAGTGAGGATACGACGCAAAGAGTATAAAGGGCAGTAGTGGACGAAATGGGGATATTTCCCACTCAGGGTCGTCCATGTCACCATCAAACAACTGCGATCAAGTTTCCAAATATCACCTGCAGGTCCCAAACCTACATTTTTTGTATTCTTTCGAACTTGACACATAGTAATCCATGTCAACAAATACATTCAAGCCTCATTGTCAGGGAGCTCCTGGAACGCATCCCACACATTGGTCACAATGCCGAATTCAAGTTCCGATCTATTCGAAGGTGATGCTATCTCATTTTTAGTTCCCTTTCCTGTCTTGGTTTTCTAGGCTCATCATTTTGCTTGATTCATGTTTTCATAAGTGGCCGTCCGCTTTAAAGGTAGAAGATAGCCATGGTACTCAATCCTTAGACTTGACAACATCTTAACACATGTCAGATATTTTTGTATCACATCACCTTGATTTTTGATCAAAAATTCCATATCCATGGGAAAGTTTGACAGATGTGGCTATATCCTCTTATATAGTCATTATTGCAGAGATGCAGGAAGGTTATAAATCTATTAGATATCCTTGACATAGAAGGTGGAATAGTATAGTCAAACCTATTACAACCTAATAACTCAGGTTGCAACCTTAGGTGTTATAAAATGGCTTTTAGGTGACCTAGCCAGTGAGCAGTGTCTGGTGTCCAGAAGGGTCTTATAGAGGTACTAACTAAGTGAGGGGGGATAGCCACTCACCTGTCATGAATTGACTAGACCCCATAGAGGGACTGTATGATATGTACTCAGAGGAAGAGGATACCCTGAGGATAGTAGAAGTGGTGGATGAGGGACTGGACTTTGATTCAGACAATGAGGACAGGCTGGCCAACCCATACCTTGATTTGTAGATTAAACTCTCCATGGATTGATAAGATAAGATTGTGGGATTATAGAATGAGTCATAGAGTACCCATGGAAAAGTAGTGCATAGACCATGTAAAGTAGTATAAGAGTCTGAGCACAATTGAGCAGGAACTCTTATTGAGTTCTCTTGACACCACTACCATGAGTTAGGGCAGTGGTTTCATACTGGCCAAACCTCATTCCCTTACATTAGAACTCAATTCCCTTTCCAGTAACCACTCATCTTGAGCTCTCACTACACTTCTATCTTACCCTTATTCAACAACTTGAC
>Ga0153986_1000219_pt1 | contig 18432 bp, 21 predicted proteins | sample TSGA070MetaG_FD_104724 | JGI IMG/M metagenome (GOLD analysis project Ga0153986, IMG submission 104724) | Attine ant fungus gardens microbial communities from Georgia, USA - TSGA070 MetaG | ecosystem: Host-associated > Fungi > Mycelium > Unclassified | place: USA: Georgia, Alexander Wildlife... | reverse complement strand
GGAAGAATGGATACAGAAAATACCAGCACATCGTGCGTTAACTCTGTTGATCGTCTTCTAATTTCTCATGCAATATATTAAGTTCGGTGGGATAAACAGAATTGTCATCGTCATCCTGACTTCTCGCGACAAGCCGCGTCAATTCACTCATTGTATTACTGCGTTGTGATGTTGGTGTCCAGGCCATTTTGTCCCTACAATCCAATAGGAAATACCCGACCTGAACAAGAAGAAAGGCATTTTACTGCTCTGAGACAATGCGCGAGATCGATAAAGGCTTGTGCAGAAATCTTGGAGGTCGAATTACAGAGAGGTCTATCAAACCAATCTAACATGATCAACGTTACCCTGGTCTGTGCTGGCACTCTTGCAATCTTATTGTACGTCTTGCAACGAAGAATGGTCGACAGTGGCCAAGGCAAGACTTTGATAAGGAATTATGAGGTTGAAGGGACAGGAATATTCATCTCTGATCTCTTGGATGCCGTGGATGTTTGCATGGAGGTCTTGAAACGAACAAAATCGGTTTGGGAATATGCAGAGGCGGTGATGTGAGCGTTTTTATCGTCATTAATTGACGCTACACTTTCTGAGTATTCAACATCATCAGGGAACAGCTGAAGGCAGCGCTTCCTTCAGACAAGGACAAGAGCTTCGAAAATTTGAACATCCCTATGCCCAAAGTACAAGGGCTAGTCGATATTGAGCAAGTCTCCGGCCATCTGGATCACAACTTGCCCAAGTTTCAGATACCTCGCGAGGCAGCGTTTTCATTCACGTACCCCTTTCTTCATCAAATGCACCCTGATTATAGCCATTCACCATCACCAATCAGTCACGCTAATGACCCGATACTGACAAGTCCCTATCCCAACTCAGCTCCACCGCATTATTTTCATAATGCTACTCCGCTCTCCCAGAATCTACCCCCTTCCTTGTTTCCGGTAGTATCTCATGATTGCACTATCCCATCTGGTAGTGCGCGACCGACTACCAGCCTAGTTGATCAATCTTCGTCTATTGGACGCACTGTGTATCCCCCTCCGGGAAAAATCCAGTCACGGGAATGTCAGTTCAATATTCCTGACACTGGGTTCTCCATGCCATCAGCTGGAGCGTCCACGGTAGAAGAAATTGCATCTCGTATGTGCAGAATGCCCAATCATGCTTATTCTGGAGACAGGATGCATGTTCTATCATCCATCCCTGACAATTCCGTTGGAGTCAAGGATCTCCCTCGTTCAGAAATGCGCATTTTTACCAATGAACCTGCCCCAGTCATGGCAGCAAGAAAGGAGTTGGGATGCATTGACAACTCGCTTTGTCGGATTCCAGACTTGCATGCAGTGAGGAATGACAATAACGTGGGCTCAACCACAGCGGTTGCTGATTCTTATAAGAAATCCTTCTCAGATCCTTCGGGTGTTCATTACTCATCGCCCTTGACATTTGACTCCGATCAATTATCTTCTTACATGTCGTCGAATTCTACTCAAACTCATTTGCGAGACCGGCCAAATAGAGCTGAATATAAGTACGCTTTTATCTCTTCCAGATGACATCCTGCCCGCTGATTTGTTTTGTCATTTGATCGACTCAGAGTTAAAGCTGCTTGGGCCATGGGCCAGAGCAACGAAAGTTTGACTCATCCAGCAGAATCCAGCTTCAGGGCACCTAGTCAGGCTGGATGTCCTCCACCAAGAAAACAGCAATTTACCTTTGTACATGAAGCTTTGTCTTAACCTGATTGTTTGCTTTCATTTATGCTTTTGTCTTGTTTTCTGTGTTCTTGGCTGTTGTCATACTAGGTTATTGGTTGGGTTTTATCACACGGACATGTCATGTAATAGTGGTATTGAGCTTTGGTGTACTTTTCGGGTAGCGCAATGATTGTACAAGGTAGCAAAGCAAAAAGCAGATTATACGACTGTCATCAAATGTCAGCGATAATGACCTGGTATCAGAGGGAGAATGAACAACTCACGCAACACAGCATTGATGCACCCGTCATTCTCAGGGTTGTTTGTAACCTGCGCGTATTTTCCGAAGACGGCCTTTCCTCCGGCAGTGACCATACCTAGTTCAGACACATTCACTTCAATGACTGTTCCTTTTGTAAGGACACCGAGTTGGGTGTACATTGGTGACTGAGGATTTTTCTTCACACCAAGTATCTGGAGTTGGAAAGTTGCTTTGAGATCGGCTGAAGCACTATTTTAAAGCTTGAACAAATGATGAGTCAATGGTGCGCACGATGAGTGACATTAGCCTTCTTGTAGCGTAACGCCATCGGTCGGATAAAACGCTCCATCTTGACGGGTTTGCGAGTGAAGCCTTCACCAACAAAAGTTGCCTTGGTCACCATGCGTTTCCATGACTTGCTTTTGCTCTTTCCAGTTTTCACCACCTTGAACATTTCATCTTCTGCTATTCCACGGACTTTTGGAAGAGGAACAGCATACTTGGCAGCCTTGTCCTTCCGTTTTTGTTTGATCGCCGTCGACAAAGCTTTGGCATCTTTTTGTCCCTCACGATCAAGGAGATATGTGGGTAATGCCCCATCAGGGACGGTTCCCGAGTCCGCTTGCTTTATGTTACGTTCGTCATGGGCCTTTAGTGTCTTCTTCATCTGGACTTTTTCTCTGTGTCGTTTAGCATGAAGCAGTTTGGCCTTGAGTCCGAACGTTTTCTGAGCGACAGAAGAAGATTTATGAGCCACACGGGCTTCCCGCTTTCGTCTTTCGCAAGAGAGAACAAGATAGAGTCATTAAGAAACACAAAAAATCTTTGTTTTCGAAAAAGGCACATACTTGCGCTCGTAGTAATCCAGTTGACGTCCATGTCGCTTGATATGCTCTTCAATATATTCGTTCTGATACTCCAATAAGCCACAAAAAGGCATGCGAGCACATAGGCCGTACCTGAGGCTATTGAGAATTTTTGTCAGCGTGAGTGTCAAATGAAAGAAAGAGACATACCATAGCTGCTGAAAGAGTGTCAAACCGGCGATATCAATGAATTTCTATATCACGTGAGTTCCAGTGTCATTCCAGGTTTGATATTGGTAGCTAGCCTGAGCCAAAGAACATGTGGCAAGACAATGTAAATCCCTACGGTGCACCGTCCTCTCAGAGTTCATATTATCAAGTACCTGCTCAAGAGCCCCTCCAATTTTATGCCCAAAATACGAGTCTCCAGGACTCTGCAGCATTCTATCCAGGCTCTCGGCCAAGCCTAGAAGGGATGGCCCAAGGAAATATTGCTCAGGGGGGTGGATATGGTGGCCCCATACAATCTCAGGGTGCTTGGTGGACTGCTTTTGGTACAGGTGGTTTCGAGGGCGAACCTCCCCTGTTGGAAGGTAAGTCATTGTGAGCTACGATACATTTTCTGCCACACGGTGTGGGCTTACAAATGTTCAAAAGAACTTGGAATCAACTTTTCCCATATATATGCAAAATCAATGACTGTTCTAAACCCACTTCAGCGAATTGATGAACACATAATGGATGATGCAGACCTGGCTGGTCCAATCATTTTCTTTTTCTGTTTTGGTCTATTCCTCTTATTCGTCAGTCACGATATACATTTTTGCTATCAAGCATTGTGAACTCATTATTTATACAGTCTGGAAAACCCAACTTTGGATACATCTACGGAGTCGGTCTCTTTGGAGCAGCTTCTATGTACACACTCTTGAATCTCATGTCCGATCATGGTATTGACGCATATCGCGTGGCATCCGTGCTTGGATACTGTTTACTTCCAATGGTAGGAATCAGTGCTATCAGTGTCGCAACTTATCTAGAGTATGTCCGAAATTCGGTTCTTTCTTTTGGTTGGCTCATCCTGTCAATTCTAGGCGCACTTTCGGATACCTTTTATCGCTGTTATCTATCCTTTGGTGCACATATTCTGCCTCAGGTATATTTGTAGCAGTCCTCAGGATGTCAGATCAGCGGCTACTAGTTGCGTATCCCTGCGGTTTGCTTTATGGTTGTTTTGCTCTTCTTAGTATCTTCAAGGGAACTAAGTAGCGCATCGCTATCCGTTCTATCATTTTACTATATTATTGTGGATTTGGGATAATATACATTGCACATGGACTTCCAAATGGTACTACTTGGTGATCTTACAAATAATTCTCTAAGTCTTGTAGCCTTCTGCTTGCTTTTCGGGACTTAGTTGTCTGCTGTATATTTTGAGTAGAACCTCCATAATCTCTTCAAGTGGTGTAGTCGCATATTCATTGATATATTGAGGGAGTGCATCTTCTAGATTGAAACCCGCTTTTTTCATGAAGAAGGGATGCATCACATCTGGAGTTGCTTCGCCAAGTTGTCGCATAGTCAAACGTTCAATTGACCTTTTGCGTGGCATGTACTTGATGGTCTTATGCTCAGCTACTTTGCAAGTGCCAGATGAAGGGATGCTAGGTGTAGGGAAGGGTACCGACTCGACAGGCCCAGAGTTATCCGAAGTTTGTTTTTGTTCTTCAGCGACTGCTAGCGAACCAGGAATCAAGGACGTGCGCCACTCTGCAGCGGCCCGAACTTGATCCATTTCCCTAGTCATGTTCTTCCGGAGGAACGTAAGCCAAGAGTACAAGGCAACGTTGAGAGTTATGAAGATGTCATCAACGTCCTTCAAGCCTTGTCTGACGAATGTACTATGGAAATCATAGAGCAAATTCCTAGTGAGATCATTGTTGTTCTCCTCGCTGTACATGTGCATCTTCATAGAAGGAAGACCCACGATGGTGGCCTCTAGTGCGCCCTTGACGAAGCCTTCAAGCCACGTACGACATTGATCTTGATCTGGCAGTGGCACGTTCAAACTCTGATTGTACGTGAATTTCGAGATATTCATTGAGGCGAATGATAAATGAAGGTCTCGCTGTCCGGGACAGAAATCTGTTGCAACAAGCCTAGCAAGATGTGCTCGAATATCTCGAGCTACGAACTGTGCCATCTCTAAATCTTCCATGCTACGAGGGAAAACAGCCAATTGTAAATGGCCCAGTTTTAGACTCATGAATTGGCGAACAATGAAAGTTAGTCGGCTATCGGCTTCCTTGAACTTGGCTTTAGCAGTTTGAAGCATGGCTTCAGCGACAGCCGACAGTGGATTGTCTGGCTTTAAGGACCGACTGTTCCGAAAGGCCGCTGAGTCCCGACTAGCTCCTTGTCGTTGGGCTTCAAAATTGGATCCAAAATTGTTCGCGTATGACATCAGCTTGGGTACGGTTCCTATTGTGACAGCTGCAACGATCTTGGGGCTTGTCACTACGAAAGAAAGTTGAAGTGGATTCTTTTGATCTGTTTCCGAATGTATGGCCTTCCAGTCATCATAAACTTCAATCGCAAGGGGATCGGCACTGAATATGATAGAATTCTTACTCTGATCAGGACTAGAAGTGGAGAACTCACTGATAATGGAGCAAACGTTGCTGGTCAGATGCCAGGGTGGCAATCACAGGTCCGCTTGTTAATCTGAGTTCCAACATCCGGCCATCCAACTCCTCGAGGGACCGGTCATCTACTTTTTTAGTGGTCTGGAAGAGGCAATCACAAACCCGGACCCGACCTGACAGGTTCCCATCAGCAATGATCAGAAGTTCCCTCACGAGGATTGCTACGTCATTTGACCTTTCCGTGAGATTGGTCCTCAAAATTGCTTGATTGAGCTGTAACGTGATCCTTGATATCGATGAACCGAGATCAACCTCAAAATTGGTTTCGCGGACACGGACTAACAGCATTGTGCTGAGAGACCGCTTGGCAGGAGGTGGTGTTGAAAATGAGGAACTGGGACTGAGCTTTGACGGCGCCTTGGCGTCTAGTGGTGACTGACTATTGAACAAGGGAAAGAGGTCAAGCCAAACGGCTTTGAAACATAAGACATCTTGAAACCTCGAGAACTTGACTCTTCCATGAAACTCGGTATCCAGAATGACAGAAACAAAGTTCAATATGTGCTGCGGGACTGACTCAACTTTGGAGAACCAGACAGAGAATGTTAAGTTCCGTGCGTCAAGCTGAAGGCAATCTTCACTAAGAAAACCATGTTTTAATCCGATCGATAAACCCCCCACTGTTCCGGAGAAAGACACCTGGCGGGCACCTGGTGAAGCATTGATTATAAAGCCGCCATTTTCCCAACGTAGTGCAGTGACGACGTTGACATCAGGCTGACAGGTAAATTCTAGCTTGGAGCGGTCTATACGCAGGCTGAAGCTGATGCGCATACTAGAGACAGCATTGAGGGTAGTATCTTCTTTATCAGGAGACACAATACTGCTGGACTGTGCAGGGATCGGGGCTAGCATCACTCTGGAATTACTATTCTTGAGCATCCGACTCTCGATATGGTTGACCAGCTCCGTCAAGAATGGTAAGAGAGTCGGTCGAAGAACGTTACGACTAGAGTAGACGGTACTTTTGAATACAAGTGTAGAGGGTTCTTCATCGTGGCTTGGGCCACACTTCTGCATCGCGGGCGTCGCACGATATTCTCCCCAAACAGAAACTACAGGAAGATTGAAGACTTCGGCCCCGAGCTCTAGTATTTGTTCATCCGATAGTTCAATAGCATGACCGGATGGCGTCATTTCGAGGTACAGCTTGGTGGCTGCGCTGCTATACATGTGTACTTTCCCACTCAAAAACGTCAGGGAAGTGAATACATTTGACGTAGGGATAGCCTGGTAATGTCGCTCCAAAGTACTAATCTTGGTTTCCTCTGCTTCAGAGGGAACAGTACGAGCAATGTTATTGGAAAGTTGATGAAGACGCTCCTTCCCTTGTCGGTACACGTCGATTAAGGAGAAGACGTAGCCTGCAATAGTCGAATCCAAGTCTAGAATGAAGCCGCTAACACTGGCATTGATCCATAGCTGGCGTGAGTCTACTCGAAGTACCGACCGGACCTGAGCAGTCATTTCAGGATAAACCAGCCGGTTTCTGGTTCTATGGTTTTCACCATTGTAATGACTCGGTTCAGATTGTCGGAAACTTGGAAAGATCACAATCTATGTATGTTCAACAGAAATGATATTGCTGAACTTACAAGGAGATAAATTGAAACGACAGATTCTTCACGGTGGCCTCCCCTGTCTCACCTCGATTAACACCGAATATTATGGATGAGGTTGAAAATAAGAATGCATTAATGGTTGCATCCTTGGCACGGTAGCGTGGGAGTTGGATGTCTTGTTCCAGGGTGATGGGAAATGCAATGCCTAGGTCTCGAATTGTGATGTTGATTATATGTTTGGACAGCCAGGACGTATCCTCAATTTGGTGATTGTCAATTTTTACCTCAAATGTTCTCATAATACTTTGGGTCTTTTGTTTGAACGCTGCCAACTCCTGAGCTCGCTGTTCTTTGCGCTCAAGGATATCAACCTGAGAGTATGATCAGATGTGATGATGTTTGAATAGTGACTGCACGTACCTGTATCTGATCAAGAAAATCGCCAATTTCCCTTATTGAACTTGGATGCATCACGGCATGAGCTTTGGTGATAACTAGATCAAGTGTTCGTGCATAAGGATACTTCCTCTGTTTTCCTGAAAGAACTTTGACGTCAATTATGACAAAGAATGAACGATGCCCGCGGTTGAAAGACTCTTGCATGGATCCTACTTGACGCGGAGCCAGAGAAAGCGCGAGATCTGTCAGTCCAATATCCCATCCGAAGTTGTTGTCGTTTTGAAGACCACCACCAATATCTTGGCACTCTAAGAACATAGTGGAAGAGAAGCCCTCCAACCCAATCCGAAAGCCACGCATCTTGAGGTAACCACCAAACTTGGATCTTGAGCTTGGCTGAGATTTCCGCGAGAACTTTGATGCTTTCAAGCGGGTTTCCTCCATCAATGTGACAAAATCGTTGAAGTCCTGACCGAACTTCTGTTGAACAGCCAACAAGGTGTCCCAATGAGATGGCTTGACTTTGAGGTCCAAAAAATCAATGATGATGAGTGCTTGGACCGATCTTCCATCGTGGCTACCACCAAGAGACAGGGCAGGGAAAACAAGCTTGACATGACTGTCCAAGACAGCTTCTCCGTTATCTTTCGACGATATTTCTAGAGCACTAGAAGCGATCTGCAGACCGAACACGATGTTTGAGGGATTGAAAGGATCAGAACTTGATTGGGCATAAGTAACCACGTGAATTGCTCGCCAAGAAAGCCAAGTCCCATGCATTACTTGCAGGGATATACCCACATCGATGACTTGTCCATTAATTTGCAACATAGGCTGCTTGGAGAATGACCGTATTGATGGTACCGGAGACTGAGTTCTCTTGGAGGGAATATGAAGCTCTGAAAGAGCAGCATTGATTGCCTGCTCTAGTCCAGTAAGGAAATCAGCTCGCCACTCCTCAATGAAACGATACAGCTTGATTGCACTTCGGGGCACACTGAGATACAATCCACCAAAGGAGAAAACCACTCTAGTATTCTTTTGTGTATTTTGCTCCTGTCGTATGACTGCATTGGCCCTACCCCTGTTCAAGTCAAATGCAGCTAGAACGGCCTGATCTGCGCCAGGTTTCATTTTGTTAAGAGGTGAGCGAGCTTGAAGATATAGTTTGTCAAGAAGAAGTGTGATGTTCATAGATTCATCCCCTTGATTGGTCGGTACAGACAACAAAGAGACAATTTGTATGATTTGAGCGCCAATAACGAATGTCAAGTTGGCAGCAGCAGCCTGGAGCTTGACTGAATGTAGAAGCAGAGAAACATCGATGAAAACCGAAGATGAGCCTCCAAAATTGATGATCGATGCTATTTTTCTGTTCATGGGCTGATACTTGCTGGGGATCGCTGTCGAATGCGACACGTAGATGCGCCGGACGCGCAGAAGATGTTGAACAAAATCCATGAGGTGTGAATGAACCGTGAAAAAGATCCTGTTGATGGCTATTCGGATAGAGTGTCGTTCCACTTGGTGCAACCGTTTTTCACGAAGAGATGTCTGCGACATACTTGGAGGATGACTGAGGGTGTGTTGTATTAGACCAAGGGGATATGAGCGTGTATGAATCTGAACACCGGTAAAAAGAAACTCGTTAATCAAGGATGAAGCAGGTGCACAGATGCGCAGACAAGTGCTCTGCAGGTCAACAGAGAGAGTGGGCACTTTGTAAGACGCAGAAGCAGCAGGGTTTGTACGCTTGATTTTCAGCAGTCGTTCCAATGAAGCAAGGTCATAGGTGGCATCAAGATCTTGATCTAGATGGACAAATCTTGAATGAAATACCGATGCAAGTGTGTCGGGGTTAATGGAGTCTGCATCGCCTTGCCCAGTGAAGATGTGTTTGTGATCCTCGGGCCGGAGGTGACGTAGGCAATGTCGAAGATGGAAAAGGAATCGAAAAGTAGGATCGGTGCGTAGTGCATGTGGAATTCCCCTTTGAACAAGGTATGATGGTTGGGTAGTGGAGAGCGGGTCAATGATGGCTAGAGATTCAGAAAAATGTATGATTTGATGCGTCACTGTCTGTATCACTGCTTCATCATAGCGCTCAATCAGGCGCAATGTCCTAAGACTTTGCAGAAACTCATGATTGAGGCTGATGGCAACAGCGGTCACCAATTCTGGACCTTGGTGTCCAACTATAGTGGTCAAATCCATCCAATAAAGACGAAACTGGCTCGGATCATGATTAACATCCAGGCCGAGAAGTTGTAAGCTGAATATGGTATCATCGCCGGATGGTGTTGATACACTCTTGGAAATGTTATCTAAGTTTAGAGACAATGTGTGAATGGTGGTCTGGATCCTGGTCTCCGACTTTAAAAAAAGACCGCTGAACGTTAGGTTCTGTACAGATAGACCAACTCTGATCGTGGCATCGAGTTGGGAGGGGGTGAAGCTACCTTCAATGACCTTCGGGTGTCCTTCTTCAGCCATAGAAAGATTCTGAAGGATCCGGACATTGATAGCAGGACATGCTGCTTCCAGTATATTCCTTGAGCCTGCTTGGGCCTCATTTTTCGTTAAGGAAGCGACCAGGAACGAATACTCAGCTATCAGGGCCTCGACCTGCAACTCGAGCCCCAAGTTCTACAATCAGAGTAAAAGTACAATTCCCTTATGAAGCTAGCGTCGCTTACGATAGAACGCAATGATTGCTGAAGATGTGCACAAGCGGACACCAACAGTGGCGTGAGCTTGACTTCGATTGCACGCTTTGAACACAGTCGAGTTGTCGTAGATCCCTGCATCGGGTCAGATGTGGCAGGTAAAGGGTCTTGATCTGCTCGATGAGAGCCAGTCATGCCTGAACCAGCATGCCTTGAAGTGGAGTCACGGCCGCGATCCTGCTTTCTCCATTAGCTGGGAGTGTATCATCCAGTATCCCAAGAAACCGACCTTGATCAGACTGAAAGAAGGCATTTCCCAAAAGCCGTAGTCGTTGGGGCGAACAGACACATAGTGTCTTGTAAGATGCGCATAGTACATTAGTAACGCCTTGTCTTGGTTGGCTTCGTGATCTGATAATCATCAGCAACATACGATGACCAGCATCAAATTTACCTTCAATGTCTGTCCATCCACTGCTCGTGGAACCCCCATCCGTCAAATCTGCATCATCCGACTCATCTCCACTGGACAAATGCTGCTCATCGTCAATGATATGGATCCGGGTTGATGCACGTGTCCTCCTGAGCGCAAGTTAAGTCACCTCGATTTTGGTAGTCAAAGAAAAGTCACTCACGCGAGTCTGGCATCTCTATCTGCCTCAGATATAAACTCTTTCTCAGAATCAGAGACATTGTCTACAACATCAGGACGCCTTTGATGTGGGGGTTTTCGTATTGGAGGCCGGACAACCCTAACTCTCGGATTTGGGAGTTGCGGCTGAGGAATATAAACTCCATTCCTATGCATCGTCCGACCTACTTCTATTGATCAGACAGACCTAGAAAGATAATACCTGGCTCACTCCTCTCTATATGGCAGAGCAGTCTCGCAGCACGATCTGTTGGCTTATCTTGCTTGCCGACAAACGCACGTTGTCGTTCAATGTGGTCTCTGTACCCCTTGGGAGCCACATAAATGTCAATGTATAGGTCAGTAACAATGTCTGCTGCTTCTAGCCATGTGTTGAACTTGGTTGTTGAAGCGTTTAACAACACCTTGATTCCGAGATGAGGTACACGTATCCCCGTGGAGTTGCTATAGTTAATATCGCCAACGTCGTTGCGGTCCACCTTGATACCAGATTTGCAGAGGACTTGGACGGCTGCATGATTTGCTCGCAACACAAGTTCGAATGACTTCACGTTGACCTTGTAAAAGGTTACTGTATGGCATTGAGTTTGGCCACCTTTTCAGGAGGGATCGCTTACTATCTGGGTCCGCAGGGGCCATGTACTCTGCTGCAGGAGCATTTGCCAAGTCCGCAAATCCAAAGCCAAAGGATTTTTTGACATGACCCAGAATCTGGGCATCAGCAAGAGACATATCAAATTTTATATGACCGAAGCTAAAGTCCCATATACATAGGTATGTTGAAGTCCGCGGCAAGGGCCCGAATAATCGATTGGCAACTATACTCAAACCTATGAGTGCATGTCAACTAGGAATAAAACCGCAGAATAATTCGTTGACTTACAATCAACCATTATAATCTTTCGACCATAGCTTGTGCGCTCATATGAGAGTCGCCGAGGAAAATCATGATCTATGTGACCATATATCGTAGGAGAATTGAAAGACATATCTATCAGATTCCATCAGCCCTGACACTATTCACTAGACACTAGGACATTTTTACCAAAAAAGAAGTCATGTAGACGTAGATGAAGTTGCAGTTCAGATATTGATAAAACAACGCACGGGCCAGTTCCTAGTGCCCCATCAGCTTGAGGTACTCCAATGCTGATAGCAACTGCAGGCAGCACGAAAGTCCCTCCGTGAACCAAGACAGACATAGTGCACTGAAACATATTGTTCTGAGCTATGATGAGCTTATGTTTTGTCCTGGTGAAACCGTGGCCTTACTTTGCCCTTGCGGTACTTCAACTGGATTGGGTCACCAGAAGGAATGTTTCTCCTCTGTCTGTCGATGTATTCGTAGAGTGTCGAAAAATGCGTGAATGACCCAAAATAGTTATCACGCAACACCATCCAGTATCGTATTGACCAACCCAAAGCCAAATAAATTAGATCCGTTGCCTAACAAAAAGTTATTTTTAGCGTACTGGCAAGGGCCCAAACAGGATCACCTCAAAATTCAGGGTCAAACGGTCCACAAAGTTCTCTCTTGTTTCGGTGTAGTATAGATACGAGGCTTTTAGAACGAGTAGTCTGATCTTGGCCAAGTTACAACCTTCTTTGGGTATGTATGCCGCACAAGTGTTCCATCGAGGAAGGGAGAAGTCCACAGAGAGATTTGGAGCTTCGATTGACATCTGCACATGGATTGACTCTGGCCTGAACTTATTGGAGGGAATGACGGTGCTGGCATCAAGTCGCTCTCCTTGTAAGGTTACCAAGGCTAATTGAACATTAAGACCTCTAAAGAAACGATATTGGCTAAAATACCATTGTCCTCGCGAACCAGCGGTTTGTCGATGATGTTTTGGTCATTGGCATATGTATTTATTTCGTAATGGTAGAGACGTAAATTGACCAGATAGACGGTTGGAACCCATCTTTGCCAGTCACTCGGAGGACCAGATGCCCAATCCTTTGCAAGGTCGATAAACATATTGATATGATCTCGTAAAAGATAAAGCACAGGTTGACGGAGTATGATATCGAATGTCCAAGTCCTTTCGACATTCCATTTCAATGGAGACGGAAGATCACCATGTACCTGTAGGGAGAAAAAATGAAAGTAAAATTCCACACAATCGTACGACATACACGACAGGAATCTGCATTTATCAAGCGAATATCATTTAGGCTTGATGTCACAGAAAAATCATCCAGATGAACCTCAAGCATGGATTCATATCCCATACGCCCTGCAATCACAGGCATCAAATACTTGATTGATGATCGATCGCCGACAACAACGTTGAAGAATGCTGGTTCCCTCCGACGGGTCCTTTTTGATGCCTCTGATTGACCATCCCACTGCCAATCCTACAGAGAGACAATTGAAAATTGGAGGGATCAGATGCTAAAAGATAAAATTTGACAAACCTTCGATGCCTCCCTAAACGGGATAAGCAAGGTGGTTTCGTTCCTCAACTCCACAAAAATCTGTAGAGTTGTCCAAATCCTTTTGTCTCCTGGCTCGACTGGATGTGTCTGTTCCGCTGTTTGGTACGTAAATGGAAATAATATTTTCTGTAATTCGGCCCTGGTGGCAATTGCGAGTGAGCCCATATCCCTCATATACGGCAAATGTTTACCTTTGCCGGTCAGCCCATGGTCCATATCTGAAAATCCCTCGGTATATGACCAATTCGAGCACCCAATCAGGCGAGATATCACCGTTTCCAAACTCATACTGCTTTGAATGTAACTGCTCCTCGATGGGCGGCACATAGCCGACCACGTCCGCAAGATAAGTCAATTCCAATAACGGTGTCTCCAGAACTTTACGCTCGATAGCGTACTCAAGAGTAGAGAAGTCAGAGCCGATAAAAGTTTCTTCTTTTATTGCTTTTCCTTGTTTGGAGTATGATTTCGCAGTGTGAGCTTTGAAATTTCTCTGTCTTTGGCGATTCTGGCCGTATTTGAGTGTGAGGGGGAAAAGGGTGAGTTGACGCCAGATGTGTTGGAAGGACTGGTATGTCAAGTGTGACGAAGCACTTTCAAATATAGGATATCTTTCGAGAAGTGATATTGTAGCTGGATAAGTCAGGATCAATCAGAGCGTACCGGTCAACACGGTCATGAAGCAATTGCCCAAGGATCGACATGGGATCAACAAAATGTTCATTTTCTGCCAACTGTATGACAACATTACGAAATTTGAGAGAGAGGACCTGCTTGTGAAGGTCGCACTTGGACCTAGCCTATATACAATGTGAATTGTTCTTATAAATTGACAGATGAATACACCCACCTTAGTGATACCGAAAGTCCCATGACAAGTGCCGAATTCCGCAACAAGGAGATTAGGAGTTGAATGGTTTCCACATGTAATCACACCCTTTGAGACTCGTATACCCAGAGGAAACAGATCTTTGGGGTCTAATACCGGCATTTGTTGCTTGAACCATGCCAGAAATTTTTTCATTGCTGTGGGAACTCGGATAGCACGTCTCATTGTTGATTGTCCCCTTGATTCTGCATCAATCGTAGGATTAGCCTCACCAACTGAAGAAGTTGATTATACTCACTGAGACTACTTAAACCCTGTGAAGAACGATTTGCATCTCTTGAACGTAAGGTGTCCCTGCCCATGCTCTTTTCCATCTGAGCAAGAATATTCTCATACGCTGCTGTCCGGTTGTAGAGGAACCACTCAAAACCCTGGAGAGTCACCTGTATCCGACATGAGGGGAGCCAGGAATCCTGGACTAGATTGAAAAATAAGTAAGAGCATCAAGTTTCGTAGAGCCTAACGAATAACACGGACTCTTTTCACCCTTAACATAGAGCTCTTCAGCCAATACAGGTTTCCGAAGCCAGTAACGCCATTGTACCTGACCCTTAATAATTTTGATAGTTTGATTACTTGAGTGGTAGTGAACGTCTTTGAAAAGGATGCGGCCAGTCAATAAAGAAAAATGTATAGAGCCTACTTGCAGTCTTAGAGCAATATGTCGGTGCAAACGATCGAGAGACTAACCTATTTCAAGCCACAAGCTGGAACCTTCGTTGTTCCAGAATGCCAGTCGGAAAAATAAGCCAAGTACATATGCTAGCATGCGGTTCCAGTAAAAAAAGTAGAGAATGAGTGCCACGATGATGCAGATGCACGGTATCAAAAGAAGTCGGTCAAGCATGGCGTTGAATGGCACTAGATCATACGCAACGAGCAACAAAGTCGCACCAAGTGAAGAGTTGAAATTTGAGCCCGCGTGTTGTGTTATAAGAGCTTAGGTGGACAGACTCAGTGCATTGAAAGAGGTACGAATAAGGTCAGGAAACCCTGATTATATCATCACTCCACTTAACCATGAGCGCCGCTAAAATAGCTAAGGACTCTCCTCTGAAAAAGTTCGCCTACGCTACTACGGTCAACTGCTCTGTTCATGCATCAGCATATGGTAAATGTATTGCAGCAAGATACACAGATGCAAGGAAGGATATGTGTAAAGAGGAGTTTTCCAAGTTTGTCGAGTGCTTACGAGCGACTGTGAGCTACGAGTCTATCCATAAACATCGCACCGCTTACCATACACAAAAGCTGAAACGCAAGTGGTGATGCTTGCAATACATATGCTGAGCCATCCGATGATGAAATAATAAAAATGTAGTAAAACAATCTATCCCAAACCTCCTGGAATACGTCTGTTACTGCTCCCTCCCCTCCTCGTATTTTCAGCGACATCCGCATCGGCTGAAACCCGTTCTCTCCTAGCACGTATACTGTTGCGGAGAATCATACGCAAACTTGCAGGTATACGTAGTGGAGTGGTATTGGGCAGAGGAAGTAGAGTGTCATTGCCCTGATGTATAGGTGGGAGAGGGTTGCGAAGACGGCTGATCACCGCTGAAAGTCGTAAATCAATAATACATAGTGTTGGATTTCTTCTTGAGACCTTTCTCATATTAGTTTCTGGGGTATCAGAGTCATATGTCGATAGAAAGCTCGCTGCTAGCGGAGAGAGAGAAGTAGATGATGTGGGGTCTTCTGGAAGAAGAACATCAGGTGTATCTGTACCGGCACTCTTTAGGTAAAGTTGTGTCTCGTATCCGACGGTTGCAGTGAGGAGTTGCAGGGCAATGATGGACAAGTCCAACGAGAGAAGTTGTATCCTGGAAGGTACATAGGCTGGCCATGCCGTATTCAGATGTAGTACCGAAGGAACGTAAGCTAACAACTCACATAAACCAATGAAATCAATGATAAGCCCTCTTCCTTCCGTTGCACCCCGAACGGCGTGGATCCACAACACAACGGTGCTGCAGAATAGGATGAGTCCATAGAAAAACCGAAGGGGGTATGACGGGTCGAATTCTCCAGACGGCCCACACTGAAGCTGGACAACCAGACGCAAAAGATAGACAAACACCGATGGAGAGAGGAGGAAGGATAATGTAAAGAGTTGGTGAACAAGACTATCGAGCTATAGATGATATTTACAATGAGCTGTATTTACGAGGTACTTCGAAAAACTGACCGACTGAACGAGATGCTGACGCTGAGCATAGTACCGAGTGGGCATGACATAGACAAAGCAGCTCAATAAAAACTACTGCAAGAAAGTCGCAGAGGAAGATTGGAATAAATTTGAATAATGCACACTTCCTTGCTTGTTGTTGTATGTCACACAAACTTTTATATAGTCTTTTATAGATGCCATATAGATATCTCAAATGCCTTCAGTGTTCAGGATAACGTGGCAGCACTTCTGCGTCATCGGTATATGAAAATTGTTCTCGCTCTAATCGCGTCTTCTCTTCTTCCGAAATTTCATGGTATGTCCAGGTACCACCCCCATAGCCGACTTCCTCTGGCACAGCAGGTCTACCTCGATCCATGAAACTATTATATCTGCGCGGTACATCTACCTGATCCAGTCCATGTGAACTAGTCAGGACAGAGTACTGGGTTTCCACAGCTTCGACGCCTTCAGCGTCGTTAGTCCTTTGCCTTGTCTGCCGTTTGTGTGATTGCCCTCGACCAGTTTGCCATATATAATTCGTGACAATTAGAGCGCTAGCTGTAATTAATCAGTGCAATGGAAAGATGGCGCAAACGTCTGGAAATCTCACAGAGTTCAATAAGGAGAACTAGGAGCACCAATACAATATAAGCTGTTCTCCAAAATAAGGACGTGTCTAAGCACTGTTGCTTCACAACGTCATCACATAAATGTGAATCGTCTGAGTTGACTACCCGAACGACAACAAAGAACCATACTGTAACACCAAGATGCAGAAGAAAATGCACATATGTGATGTTGGCATATATCCGTATGAGACTCAAGATCTGTGCAATCACACCAATAAGACTGTTTTAAAAGTAAGAGCATGAGTATAACAGGGGACGAGGAACGCACCCAAATATTGATACGGCGAAGAGAAACATTTCCACCAAGCCACTGATTATAAACACAACTTTAAACTCTGGACTCATATTATGGTTTACTGGCGAAGACATTCATGAGTGGGTTTTCGAACTGAAGCTTTGCTACTGGGTACCCACCTGAAAATTGATACCACAAGGCGAGGGAAAGAAGAGCGGAAAATATAATCCCAAAGACGGTCATGACAGCTACACCAACTCGGGCAGGGATACAAGAACAGAACTTAGACAGTCCGAAAAACAGCTCTTCATAGCTGAACGACATTGTGTATCACTGAATGAGTAAACAATACGATGGCTTATGAAGGACCAGAAATCAAGTAGGCGTATGAGTATGGACCCTGTCACGATCATTCCATGTCTGAGGCCTGGCATCAAGGGTCTATCATCAGTCTATCATTTGATGGTTCTGACGTTGGTGGTGATCACCTTTCTCAATTGACAACTAACTATATACTATCGAGATCCCAATGACATACGCCTTGGTGATTATACCCATTGAAAGCAATCTTTAATCATATCAGACCAACCATGCTAAAAATTTCTTCACACACTACATCTGCCTTATTTCCAGAGTAGAGTGAATCCCCATTACTTTAAACAGGGGATTGGTCATGTACCTTAATCTGGAGTATGAGTGTGTTGTTGGACTCATATACCAATGATCAGCAAAGAACTCACATACTTTTCAAGTTATTCCAAACACATCATGCTAGACTTAAAAAGTGTGCAGGCAGTTGATGGCACTACAGAAGGTTCCAATTCCTTATCAAGTGGAAGAGATTTGGACAATAAAACAACTCATGGGAGAACACTTCTGATGTCTAAGCCCCAGATGTCATAGAACACTAGAGTAGTGTAAAAATGAAAAAACAAATTAAAAGATCTCTATGTCATGAATTGGCTGGCACCTTAGACTTGGAATGGACAATAACCTGGTCACATGTCACATGTCACAAATTGTGATGAATTACTTAAGGATTACATATGGGTCACATGATGTCACATGGTGGTATGGGAAAGTATATACAGTCAAACCTCTAATAAGGCATACCTCTTGGTCACAGTCAAAAGGTATGCCTTATTAAAAGTATGCCTTAATAGAAATTCACCTTTTTTTAGCTAGAAATTGACTGAAAACAGGGTTATTTTCTGAGTCTACTACAGTATCTCTACATGTAATTAAGCCTTACAAGTAAAGAAATCAGTAATAGAAGTATTTTTCATTGAATGAGTTACTTCTAGCTGTGTTT
>Ga0153986_1000218_pt1 | contig 18613 bp, 24 predicted proteins | sample TSGA070MetaG_FD_104724 | JGI IMG/M metagenome (GOLD analysis project Ga0153986, IMG submission 104724) | Attine ant fungus gardens microbial communities from Georgia, USA - TSGA070 MetaG | ecosystem: Host-associated > Fungi > Mycelium > Unclassified | place: USA: Georgia, Alexander Wildlife... | reverse complement strand
TAGGCCAAGTTAATGTTCAAGGAGGATAACCACAAATTGTGTTTCAACCATCTTCATCTCTTCCCCAGCACTCTTCCCCAGCAGCACTGTCATATAATAGCTCAGAAACACTGCCTTCTGCCCTTGCGCATGTTGTGCTCATGGCCTAATTGGTGGCTGTTACTCATGCAGATACCTATTTTAGCTGCGGTCCTGCCACACCTCATGACAACTCTGTTGATTTTTGGTGTTGCCAGCCCCTTACAAGAGCAAAGTCTCAAATGACGACCGAGTCCATAAGCTAGTGACCAGCACGGTCCACCATAAGTCTGCCACCAGAACTCCAGAACATGGTGTCACTTGTAAGTTACACCAGGGTATGGGTCTGTGTATGAACAAGAACGGTTGTCAATTTTTTTAAAATGAGTTTTTCGCTCCATTAGTCACGCAGGCCTGGACTACAGACTGGCCTAGTACACAAATCCGCATCGCAGTCTTAATATTTTCTACGGTATCCGAGACACGAATAGACGGCCTGTTTGCCCCTCCAGCTACGCCAAGAGTAAGATGTGACCAATCACGCCAATTCATTTGAATCAGACTTCGGTAAATATAATCCGGGACCTGAGCAGTTGACCCCAGAGCACATGACACAAACCATCATGGGGTGGACCGACTTGCGAGATTGGCTTATGCATTATCGAGGAGATTGCTTCCGAACCTCACTTGAAACGGTCCCCTTGGCCTTGCAAATAGTCAACCTTGCCCTCTTATTCGATACTGGACTAGCTGAAAAGCTTTTTGTATTGCACAAGCGCGATACACTACTGACTCTCCATTTCATGGATTCATTCCAGTGTCCATCTGCGGTTACTTCTGGATGCTTCCGTGTTAAGGTCAGACATCCAAGCCATGAGGTCAAATCTATCATTGAGAACGGAACATACGCAACAGCATCCGTGTATTTCCCTATCATTTGGAGGCGTTGCTGTACCTGATTCTCTATGGGGTTTCAGGCTCTCCAAAAGATCATGGGATGCACTGTACTATTTTCGCTATTTTATATAAATCATCCGTGAGGAACAGTCTCTTTGACCTCCCTCTCTCATCCCCACCCCCCCACCTCACGACATCATGAACCAGAGCAATCACTTTTATCTCGGTGATCTACACAAGCGACTCGGTGTGCTGAAACAGTGGGAAAGACATCGTAATCGCAAACAAGTTCATTGGCTAATGGAGTGCTTCGCGGAGTCAGTCAGTGACTATTCAGTCTTATCCCTTAACGATCTGTAACGATCTGCATAGCTTGGAGTCTTCCTTTACTGCTTTCCTGGCAAGTTTCCTCTAGTTTGAAGGCAAAGATCTGTTATTAACTATACTAGGTATCGGCGCAAACCTCGGCTATGTTCTTGGAGGCATCACACAACAGCAAGGCATTTCCTGTGAATACTCATGCTCCAAATTCACGGACTGTGCTCATAGTTTGCAGCTGTATTCCAGATCGGATTTGGCTATGCGCTAGGTATCATGTTCGCTCTCGGAATTGCTGCGAGCACTTCTGGGGGTCATTTCAACCCAGCCGTGACAATCGTTCATGTCATTTTCAGAGGTTTTCCTGTTTCGAAAGCCCTTAGGTGAGAGATTTATCTCCTCCAAACCCACGTCAGCTGATTTGTTAATTTGAGGTACATCGTTGCTCAAATCTTTGGCGGTTACGTCGCCTGCATGCTGGCGTATTACCAATGGCGATCACTCATTCATGAAATGATTGACGGGCTGGTCGCTGCTGGCGGAGAAGCAAGTCTGTTCACACCAAATGGACCTCCTGGTGCATTTGGTTTTTTTACTCTTCCCGGAGCGAGTCTCGGAACCAGCTTCCTCAATGAGTTCGTTAGCGTGCGTTTCTTCATTGCATCAGGCGCGTAGAGGCTCATCTTGATATCAGTCTTTCTATGTCGCAATCGTGATTTGGGCTGCTAATGATCCAACCAACATGTATATCACTCCGGCGCATGCTGCACCTTGCATCGCTCTTTCTTAGTACGTGAATCTCACTGTTATTTATAGAGTTCCTCCAACACAGAAACTGCCAGTGCGGCTGCCATTTGGGGTTTCTCACCTGTTGGTGTAGTCATGAACACTGCTCGTGATCTCGGTGGACGACTATGGGTATTGACAATATGGGGGTCACAAGGTTGAATGCTTTTTCTTCTGGTTGAAATGTTAGCTGAATTTGTTACCAGCTAGTGGAGGCAAATATGCTGCTATTTCCGCCCTCACGAACATCCCCGCTACCCTCTTCGCAGTCACCCTCTACGAAGTATTCCTAGTTGACTCGGATCGGCTTGTCACTCCGCAGGCCTTGGAATTCACCCATCTTACTCATGGCAACAGGCGTTTTATTTCCGAGCATGTTAGAGATGGGAATAGCATCGAACAGGGATATAATCCTGACCACGATTCTGGAAAGGCAAGCATTACCGCACTCGAATATGCTTCTCAGACCAAGTAAAGGATTCAGTTGGAAATACAGCCAATCTTACCGAGAATTATGTATTCTCCATACATGTATAAATACAATTGATGTAAAGCATTGAATTTTCGATCAGAGGAACTTGAAATCTTCAGAAGTACTGCTCCTGAGAAGAAAATTTTAAATGTCACTCAAGTGAGATTAGAATTATGATATGTTCATTGATACTTGTGTTCTCCGGGTCAACGAAGACTCAGCGGCCATCATATCGGGGGCTCATTCGGGATTTGTTCATCCATTTATTGGTTGGCATTTGTATAAGGAAAAATAAAATGACAGTTGCTTATTCATAACCATGATTTCACAAGTCAGAACCGGTAGTCAAATATCCGAGATCAAACATCTTTTGGCTGTTTCCTTACCCACATACTCATACTTTTTGTATCTTAGACGCGCTTCAAGCCACTGCAATGGCACCACAAAACTATAAACGCATTGTGCTCAACTCAAGACCTACGGGGAACTTTGAAGCAGACACCTTCCGAACGGAAATCCTTCCCTTCACGTCACTCGGAATGCCTGGGAACCAGCAAGTTCTCGTACAGTGCACTTGGCTTTCTCTGGATCCAGCGATGAGGGGTTATGTTCGAGATGTGCGAAGTTATTTGCCGCCAGTGAAGATAGGAGAGGTAATCAAATGCTTATGACATTTCTGGTTGCAATAGAGTTGAATTTGGAGGGATAGACTATGCGAGCATCGGGACTGGGCGTTGTCATTTCTACCGGAGATAATAGCAAATTCAAGATCGGGGACCACGTTACAGGCTCATGGGGTATTTCAGTTTGCTTTTGTTCAACCGGACCTTGGGACTGACACTGACACTTTGTTGTGTACCTCAGGCATGACGGAATATGCTATCGTCCCAGATAAAAATCTCGATAAGGTTGAGTGAGCAATTGCGCCCTTGGAGCTCATTGCTTCAACTCACACAGTTGTAGGCTTTATCCAGGCATTCAACCTCTCGACTACCTCAATACGCTCGGCTTCTCCGGTCTCACAGCATATTTCGGACTCATGAGAATCAGCGAACTTAAACCAGGGGAAAAGCTTGTTGTTTCTGGCGCAGCTGGATCTGTTGGTCACCTTGCGTGTCAACTCGGTAAAGCAGCTGGGGCAAAGGTCTATGGTATCGCCGGTTCACAAGATAAATGCAATGCCTTGGAGAAAGAGATCGGCGTAGAAAAAGCCTTTAATTACAAAAGCCCAACTTTCTTTCAAGACTTTAAGAAGACTGTGGGGTATCTGGACGTCTACTTTGATAATGTCGGAGGTGATATGTTGGATTTCATGTTATCGAGAATGAACAAAGATGCCCGGATTGTTCTTTGTGGTATGTCATCTTACAAGCCCTTTCATTGGAAAATTGAGTCTCAAAAAAATGATTAGGCGCCATTTCCACATATAGTGTGTCTTGGAAAGGGTACTCTCTCTCGTTGGATTTTGTGCTCAACTCTATTATCAGATACAGAAACGCCCAAGGGACTTCAGCGCTATACCAGCATCATTTCTCAGCGTGCCAAGGTCCAAGGATTCATTGTGTATGATTCGAACGCATCCTTTTCCCATTGGTGCTCATGTTTGTTGTTCTCTTAATAGGTTTGATTATGTGAAAGACTTCCCGGTAGCACTCGAAGAAATGCGAAGGGGTTTGGTCAGCGGCGAAATCAAGCGACATTTCCACAAGATTGAGGGGGGCATCGAAGAGGCTCCCAAGGCTCTACCGATGTTGTTTTCAGGCGAGAATGTTGGCAAGCTGTGCGTGGACCGAGCAATGGGTTTGGCGGCAGAGACTGACTTTTTTTAATATTTCAGAGTGGTCAAAGTTTCCGAGGACCCGGTTGTTAGATCGAAACTTTGAGGATGGTTACATGTGCAAAACCGTGTATGGATGTATAGAAAATGCCAACATTTTAAAACATAAACCTCACGTCCTATACACCCTAGTGCTTTATACTCCACGTGATCGTTATAATTATATACGGTGATAGATCCTGGTTCCATAATGCCCCCCTCGAATACTCATCCGCGATCTTGGATCATCAATGCAATTCGACAGCTCAAGCTCATTGTGCCTGGTGCCATGACCACGTATTATCTGGGTACACTAGACAAACTCGTGCGAGTGCTTCAGTCGGAGGATGACGCTTTCCACAGGTGCGGTATTGTTTTGATGTCCTATCGTCTTGTTCACATTGACTTGTTTGATCTTCTCTTCGTCCATCTGTCCGAAATCTCATCCTCCTCCTATTCAGCAAAATGGCATTTGTGGCTCTAGGCAATGTTCTCGTGATGATGGCTCTGATTTTTTATGTTCTATTCTTGATATATCGTAAAGATGGACGTCTTGACGTTACGTTGATTTCTTAACATATCTCATGCGCTCAAATGTCTTAAAAATTAATTTCTTACCCCCCTCCCCTTCCTTTTCTTCAAACAACAGTGGCGCACCTGGAGAGAATCAAGTTCTCTTTCGGTCATCATCCCTGTAACGTTCTTCATACTCTACACTCCTGATCCATATTCGTAATTACATATGTGTAGGTCTTGACCGCCACGATCGTCGTTGGTTGGATTCTTCATGTCTTGATACTGGGTAGTTGGACCACTTTGGGCTACACTCAAGGATTCGTGGGTGGTGAGTCTTCTTCTCTATCGTCCTGCCTCTCAAATCAGGATTTCTAATGGATTTTTTTTAAATGAAGCGACAAGTTTATATGCACTGATATTCGGTACTCTTGCTCTGATCCCTGCGCCGAGGAAATGTAAAGAAACCTGAACTTGCCGTGTCGACTTTTAGATTGTCATTAATAAAAAAGACGCTAGGCAGGCAAGTGAGAACCTATAAAATGAACTAGTAATGGGAGAGATCCTCCAACTGCTTGACAGTCTACATGAAACGGCTATGTATATACAGCAAGGACCATATTTCTTGTCCAGGTTCTCATCTAGGAATGATTGACATCCATTACCATAAAATGATCAAATGCTCGTCCAGCACAATATAATAAACGTATAGTAAACGTCTGATCAAAGGCCGATATCATTATTTCCTGAGGAAAACAAAGGAGGGATAATACAACACAAAATTCGTTCGGCAAAATAATACACAAGGGAGAGCGTTACTTAGATCGCCAATCACCAACAAAGAAAAGTCTTTGTTTATCAGAAAGAGGACCCACTTCTCAATAAACAGGAAGCGGAACGTCATGCCAGTGTTCATCTTTATGAAACATCCATCCATCCTCTTCCCTCCTCCCACCAACCAGCGCATAGGATTCGGTAGCTTTCAACTTGGCCGTAATATCCGCATGCGCCCTCTCATACGATTTCCATGCCTCAGTCTTCTTCAACGCGTCTTTCAGATCTTTGGCTCTCTGCTTCGCAATTTCGGTCCTTTCAAAGAACTGAGCACTAGCCGAGTCCAACAACTTCTCGCCTTTCTTCTTCAGATCCTTGGCACGACTACGAGCCTTGTCGTTCCGCAAAACAACCTCTTCTCCTACTGCACGTGCTTTGCCTTTACCTTGACTAACAACACTCTGAGTCTGAACTTGGATAGAGTTCATGAGACTGTCCATGGCCTCAACAAGATCTTTGACACCATTATCAAACCCCCCTGTATTCTGAAAAATCCTGACACCGATGTCCAGTGCCTCAGAAAGTTCACTACCTAAACGCAAGCTGAGAGCATTGGGTTTCATCAAGTCGGATAGAGCATATTTCTTTCCGATCCGTGTTGCCGAGAAAATAGAAGACTCCGGTTTGACCTCGGGGTGTGATGCTGAGAGGTCGGCATGCAGCTGCATGTCCTTGGACGATGAAGCTTGGGGCATATCGGAGGCTACGGTGGGCGAGAAAGAATAGGAAGGAGGACTAGTCACTATGGGGGAAGGAGGAGTAAAAATATGAGATAAAGAAGGATGATTGTGAACGGAGAGGGAGTCGATATGAGAGGTAGTAGAGAGTGAATTTACATGAAGAGACTTTACGGAGAGAGATTTAATTCCAGGTGGCACGACACTAAGAGATAAGTCCTTCAAAGAGGAAGGGGCAGCACTGGTACCGACTGGTACGGCAAGAGTTTGATTAAATTGATTGCCTTGGTCAATGTCGAAGACCCTGTTAGTCCCAGCAGACGAGTAGAATGCGGTATTGAAAGCGACACCCATCATGATCGAAACAAGTGCAAATCTAGAAGCAGAGTTGGTCGAAGTGACGAGAGAAGCACATGGCTGCACATACAGTGTGACCGCTCGGGTAGGATGGCCATTGTCAGATACAGTCTTGATTTGTCGGGCGGGACTATCGAGAGCTTGATGAATCACTTGAAATGCTCTATAGGGTTCAAGGCAAGAGAGAACATCAGCATTGGACAGATGTTCTTTATCGGACGTCAGGAAGATGGTTTTGTGAGCCGGAACTCCAAGGAGTTCCCAGTCGTCCTCTGCGGCATGACGCAAGACAGAATTTACTTGATCTGCAGAGGTAGGGACGAGAACGGGCAAGTAGGCACTGTGAAGTGATAGAACCGGAAGAGTTGCAGTAGGAAGATAGACGATCGCCAGAGAGGCACGCAAGACATGATCCTGCGAGTCCAGCTATGAAGGTCAAGAGGGAGACAGTTTGGCAAGGTACGCACTGTATCATCCATGTAAGGAGTATCATTGGTGCAGTCGTGGACATTTATGGTGAAGAGGATGGAATTGTCCTTCTCGCAGCGGAGATGGAGGGTTTGCACGGGGCCATTATCGGGATCAAGGGAGCTGAGAAGAAGATTTCCGGAGAAACTGGCGGCTTTCTGGACCAAGCTCTGGACAAAAGACCACTTAATGGGGGAAGATGAGCCATAGAGAATGATATCCAAGTCTATATTTGCACTCTGCTGCGATTGGCAGGCCTGGGGTGTCACTGGAGTTGGCTGATGAGCAGAGTGAGAACGAAGTATAGGATGCTCTAGGTAGTCTGTATTCAAGTGATCAGGAGGACCGGTAAGAGGATCTGGGAAAGAGAGGCGAAGGTCGCGGATAGAGCTATGAGCAGCGGTGCTGGTACGCGATGCACTGAGAGTTCCGACTAGGCTCTGATCGAGAGCCTTCTGGTCGTCCTGGCTGATGTCGGGGATGTCGTCTGCTGGTCTGGGCGCAGGCTGTACAAGAGACACAGCAGGCTGGAGGGCGGGCTCGTCGTCAACAAAGCCCTCCCAAGCCTCGACTTCACTGCCATGAGAGCTGCCGAGGCTGAGGGATGATCTGCGTGAAAGGGGTCTTGAGCTGAGTGAATCATTGTCGTCTGAGACGCGGCCGGCGACGTCGAGCCAGTCAGAATCCGAAAGACTGTCGAACTCTGACATTGGGGTAGAAGGCAAGATAAGTCAGCATGTGGTTTGGCCTTTTATGTGGCCCTTGCCTGATATAGCTCTTGATTTCTACCCATGAGCATCCAACAAATTGCACAGGCCGTCGCCATTGCATCCGACCCTGCCCAGTCCAGCCTCCACCACCAGGCCCTCCAGTTCATAGCCGACATCCAGCAAAATGCCACTCAGACCTGGCGACTGGCCCTCCCCATCTTTGTCGACCGCGACGAGCAAGGTAGAAAACGGCACACGCCCCAGATGAGGTTCTTTGCGCTGCGAGTCCTCGACGAGTTCCTCGACAATAGGTCCGCCTCCTCGGCTTCAGAAAATATTCTATCTTTCACACTTTTTCCAGATTCGACCCCCTGGACGACGACCAGTTCAACACCATCCAGCAGTCTCTCATGGCCTATCTCCAGGCTGAGTACATTGGAGGGCCCGCAGAATCCGATACACCCTGTATGCCTTTCCTGCTCACTCTGCTCGCACCCGCACTTACCCACCCCAATAGTCCTCAGAAACAAATTCTCTCATACTCTCACACTCTTTTTCCTGTGCACCTATATCGACCGATGGCCCTCCTTCTTTGACGACCTGTTTGTTCTCATCCGGACACCCGTACCCAACGGTGCAAGTGGCTCAACAACTAATTTCAATCGCCATGTTTCCCTCCTCTTCTTCCATATCGTCCTTGAAATTTCCGGCGAAGTAGCCGACCAAACTATCAGGGCAGCAAGGTCATGGAATCTCACAAGACATCAGCGAGATGCGCGGGTCAGAGATGCCGTCAGAGAGCGCGCTGCGGCAAAAGTCAACGAAGCTGTCCTCTTGGTCGTAACAGAAGCAGCTGAGAGAATGGGCGAGTTGAGGAAATTAGACAGCGCCAGCAACCTCAAAAAAGATTTGGATGCAGCCGTCGAGACGGTGGATTGGGGCATCAGAACATTCGGATCCTATGCCGGTATGCCACTTCTCACCTTTGCAATGCCCATAGCTCACGCCGGATCCGGACAGGTTGGATCGATATCAGCTTGACTGTGACGCCTGCGACTGTGAACCTGTTGTTCAGCATGCTAGCTGATGCCCCATTACCTATCCGATTGGCATCCTCCCTATCCATCCTCCGAATCGTATCTAAAGGACTCAAAGAACCAGGTGATAAACTCCAACTCATCAAAGTGCTATCTCTCGGCCAAGTACTCGACGCTCTGGAAGCCAGAACACGACAACAACAGATAGAAAGAGGTGATACCGTAGACGAAGGAGAGGAATCCTACCGAGAAGCTCTCGGCAGGATGTTGAGCGCCTTGGGGCTGGAGTTGGCAAAACTCGTCGATGTAGGGGCTTCATTTCATTTCGACTCTCGCTCATGCTCATCCAGCAAAGGAACCGGGGACAGAAGACATCTGCACAGAAGCTAATTCGTATCTCGAACAGGTGTTACCGGTCATGCTGCGATTTATGGCAGACGACTACGATGATACAGCTTCAACAATCTTTCCCTTCCTGCATGTCATTCTCACCAAGGTGAGTACCTCGTTTATTTAAGTAATTATCTATGATCGAACTCTGTTTAGTACAAACGTGACCGAAAATCCACCAAAGAACCGCTCGGTGAGAGTAGACGCTCTTTCCTGACCTCCCTCGTACAAGTCATCATGGCAAAACTCAGGTGGGAAGAAAGGTCAGATCCTGATGATTCGGACGATGACGACGTTATGGAATTTGATAAGATGCGCAAGGTAATTATGCTCATCTCCAGGGATTCGATTTTTCTGATCTCTTTCCCTAGGATTTACGAACGTTCTTAGATTCTGTATTGGTAATAGATCAAGATCTTGTCACAAACGCCGTGCAAACACTCGCTTTTGAGACTATCTCAGCGTACAGGCAAGGTGTGCCTCTCAGGTGGAACGATGTCGAATTGGCAGTCTACCTCGTTTTCATCTTCGGAGAGATTAATAAAAGTCAGTGTGTTTGTGGGTCGTATGTTGACTACGGTACTCATCTTGGAGATCACAGGCGGCGGCAAGGGCCGCACTGCCTTTTGCCAGGTTCCTCCTGTCGATAGAAGTAACAAAATCAAGCCAGTCTTGGACTATTCAACTTACCCCTTAACATCACTTGGAGGGATGCTACTTACACTTGTACAATCTGGAATTGCATCGTATCCCAACAAGCACGTCGTGCTGCAGTACTTTGAGACTGTGGCGAGATATACAGACTTTTTCAAGGTCAGAAAAGAGTGTATATTACCTACTTTGGAAGCTATGATCGACCCTCGGTGGGTTTTCTCTTTCATTTGCATCCATGAGGCTGACTTAGTGAGCAGAGGCCTACATAACGAAGACACATCCTACCGTTTCCGACTATATTATCTCTTCTATAAATTTATCAAAGAAAACCGAGCGGAGCTCTCACCGGATCTCAGCCCTACCATCATCGACATCATACGCGACCTCTTGCCTGTAGCCATCGAAATGCCAGAACTAGAAGAAGGCGAACCCGACGTTCTTGGTGAATTCGTTCGCGGCACCAATTTCGATTCTCAACTCTATCTCTTTGAAACTGCTGGTATTTTGACCTCCCTCACATCCAAAACACCAGATCGTCAAACTGGCCTGTTATTATCCTTGGTCAAACCTCTTTTGGATGACTTGTCGACAAATTTGCAGTTGTTTCGAGAAAAGGGATTGAATATGGAAGACTGGAATAGTTTGGTCCCGGTTGTGAAGGTACATCACATCATCATGGCGCTGGGGGACATCGCCAAGGGTTTCCCGGATCATCCGAGTGTGACCCCCGAGAGCTCTCGTATGCCCTCACTCGAGGTGTTTTCAGAGATTGCGAGGGTGATCTTGGTGTGTCTTGAGGCGATGAATGTATTCAAGGTTGTTCGGGATGCTGTATGTGTTCTTGATCCCTTGTTTGATGGGTTTGCTGATTGGAGTCGTTGTGTTGGCCGAAACAGACGAGGTTTGCATTTGCACGCATCCTAGCTACTGCCGGGCCAACTGTAGCTAGCTTCATTCCTCCGTTGATGGGGAACTTGTTGGCGCATTTCGAGCCTTCGGAACTGGTGGATTTCTTGAACTTTATTGGACTACTAATTTTCAGACTGAACGTAAGAGTCATGTTTTGTTTTTTTATTTTTTGTTGATATGTAGACATATACTGACAGGTGTTGTTGTACAGAAGGACCTATTTGACGTTATGGATCAATTGATTGGTCCTTTGAATCTGCATCTCAGTTCGCTTCTGTCAGCGCCCATTTCTGGAACGGACGATGAACGCGCGCATTTCGAGACGAAAAAAGCGTATCTGGCGTTGTTGAATAATATTATGGCTGGGGATTTGCAAGGTATCTTCACCTCGGAACGTGAGTTGTGACGGTTCATGTGTGTATGTTTCTTCTACTTTTTTTCTAATCTCTCCCTAGGAAATTCTGCCAGTATTGAATCTCTATTAGAGAGCATGGTAAACATAGCGGATGATGCTTCCGAACCTTCAAGCCAGAAAGCCGCATTTCTTTTCTTTAACAAATGTGTTGTGTGCTGGGGTAGAGAAAATGACCAGAACGAGTTACCTGGATTTAATCAATTTATTTACAAGCGCATTATCCCACTCGCCTTTCGGGTCCCCTCTTCTTCTGATTTCAATTTGAAAGATGGACAGGTCATCGTTGTAAGTAAAAAAAAAATAGTTCTACGTTTTTGTGGCTGATTGTTGTTCACCCACAAACAGACTTTACACGAAATTTGTCACCTCCTTCAGACAATCATCTCGACGCGAGGCGAAGAAGCGACTCATTTTTATCTTTTTGTTTTTTTCCCTTCACAAAATTGGCCACCTGAGACGGCTCTGGAATGTGTGTCGATGATGCGGAATACGGATCCAAAAATGTTTCGCAAGTATTTTACGGAGTTGATTAGGTCTTCTCGACGTGCATCGTGAATGTGATCCTTTAGATGATTGGCAAAAGTGGCACAATAGGGACGTGAGTGCCGTGCTGCTGTATTTTTTTTCAACAGACTGCGTCTTTCTTCAACTCTAAAGGCTTTGTTTACACGATTAAAACCGTACCGTTCTTTGTAATATATTATTTGACAAGGCATAAGGATACTGTAATCGAGGATTCGACTGCTGTAGCTAATAACTACAGGCGACACAATCAACTCCTGTGATGCTGGTCACTAGCCTACTCGAAGAATGAAGTCGGTACTTGATTGTCATTTGAGAAAACTCAATACAATCATTAATTAGGTGCACTTGAAGCCCACCGGTACCTGCAGATCTTGCTCTTGTCCATCTTGTGAGGGACTGAGAACACCAAAAACAAGACGGAAACAAGATGGACTGCAGCTAAAGGAGTGACAACTGCTGACGGCAATATTTCTGAAGTGCCATATGACAATGCTGCTGGAGAAGAGATAAACTGGAAAAAAACACAATTTGTGGTTATCCTCCTTGAATATTAACTTGGCCTACAAATCTAAAAGAACTTAGTGCTGTAGCATTTTTCCCCACATGTACTGTACTAAGTCCTTTATCTCTGGCCTTTGGATCTTTTATCTCTGGTCTTTTTCTACATATTTCAAGTGTTCTTTGATCATTTTGTGGTCAAGACGGGTTCGAACATCCAACCTGATCACATCAATCACTTGTGACTTTCTGTGCTCAAGCCTTACGTCCAACTCAGCCATCTCGCCGTCGCAAGATTATCAACTTTTTGTTATAACCCACCTTTTTCATTAATCTCAAACTACCAATATCTCTTCTTCCAGGCTTGTTTGAGGTCACCCTGTCATACAAATACCCATAGTCTCGTGTAACTTATATTTCTGACTGGCAACTTCTCGTGTTCTGGTAGCAGACTTACAGTGGACTTGCCATTGATCCTAGTCACAAGTTGATCGTTGTTTGAGAAATCTCAATGCAATCATCATAAACCAATAGCTACACGTATATATCTTTAATTCCAATTTTTGTATTAAAATTTTTATTGATCTTCAGATGCTCTCCACCAAAGCGTATCAGCAGTAAAGATTTCCATGTCGAGTGTGCCTCAAAACACCCACGGACCATCAGCACCAACTTTTATTCTATAACGTGTCAGAATAGCGAGCGCTACAATAATATAGAAAGTCGAGACGAGACTCGTTGCAACGAGTTTTCACCTTCCTGTTTGCTCTATCTTAACTCAAGGTCAAAATGTGGCATTCTTAAGTACCTCATTGAACCTAATTTCGTTACAAACTGGGATGATTTCGATGAGATCAATGAGTGTGGTAGATTTGCTATCTGATGCAGAGTGTGTCTGCGCAATCAACCATCGCTTCCTTCACATTCCATGATACTGCAATATCTGTATTCTAATTCAAGACTAGGACATGGGCCATTCTTCGAATGCACCTTGACTGAATCGGAAGAAACTAATATTACCATGATCTACTGCAGCAACCACAATTGTCTTTTTCCCTTGTTTTAGAGCAGCAAACGGGTGGGGTTTTCGTCGGGCTGGTAATTCGGAGGATGGTGAACCAAAGAAAGTAGGGAAGAAGCGTTGGAAAAAGGTCAGTCTAGGCCGCGATGTCGAGTTTGTTGCAGTGCTTGCATTTGAAGAGGACTGGATTGTTATTGATTTCCCATCATAAGCTTGGCGTTTTGGACGGGGTCGAGGCGGAGGGAGTTCGGGAAGAGCATCGAATAGAGTGGAGAGTTCATGCAAAGTGGGGACGGGGGTTGTACGAGCGCTTTGGAGACAGTAATTAGCTTCAAATTTTGGCTCTGCGCTGAAAGGTTATCTACTTCACAACAACTACCTGGAAATCAGGCAAGGGAGGCACCGTTTTCTTGAATGGTGTCGACGGTTTGAAGACGTTGTAGAAAACTTTGTAAGGTGAATGAGGTGGGATACATGAGCGGTATAGAGGGACGCTGTGTCCAGACCGAAGGAATCGAAGATGTCGATACACCCACGCTGGTGAAACAAGGCAATTGCAGTGAGTATGCCACTGGGTTCGAACGTCGGTAAAAACAAACCATGATTGTGGTGTATCCACTTGCTTAAACGAAGGGGCTTCCACCAGTTGAAATTGAGTGTAAATACCTGCAGAAATTTCGAATACAGAAATATGAATGGTGATCGGAGACGCATGAGGAGTGGTGGCTTTGACGTTCTTTTTGTGAGATCAAACGGAGGAGGCAATGGGTAATCTACACTCGGTGCTTCGTTCCGAGTCACAGCGTATCCAAGTCGCCGAAGATAAGCATAGACCTTGAGAACATAAGGGGAAATCAGATGTTTTAAAGGATAGAAGGCGTACTTGGAACCTCTCCAGAGTCAAATTCTCCTTCCCAATCATCTCAGCATATGCTTGTTGTACACTCATTGGGATACCAGCGATTCCTTCGAACCCCTGAAAGTGAGGAGTATGTACATCAGATTCGTTCCAACAAAAAAGAGCTCCTCGCTCTATCAGATAAATGGCTTCTTCTGGTAAAAGCTCCAGTCTTTTCTTGAGCTTTTCCAACCCGTTTTCATCTCGAGTTGATCGAACTGCAGAGTGTCCCATGGAATTGAAATGAATCCCACGAGGTACAATAACTTGTACCCGTCCAAGGTTTGGGTGCCAAATCCCATAGCTTATTCCCTTACTGGTATGGCCTAATCAGTACACAAGGCATACCGTGAAGGAGTTAGCCGTTGCCTTGAAATAGTACGAGTTGTCCGCAAGGCATCTAACATAGCTGCCCTTGACCGTTCGAGAACATGGACTTGGAGATTTGTACCCCCATGAGCTCTAGGTTCAAATTCCTTTTCTCCGCGTTTTGGTATGACCGGACGTGCAGCGGCAGGCCTGCAAGCGAGATTCAGCATTTCAAAGAGATAGAGCAGAAATTTTTTTTTTTTTTTTTACAAAAGCGTTGTCCAATCCAGGTTTCCCTCTTCATCGTCAGATAGATCGTCGTCGTCGTCTGGCTGCAGCTCTGTAGACCTTTGTGCCAACGAGCCAGGCAGCTCGAAAGAATCGTCCATGAAATAAAAGAAACGCGTGGTCTCGTGACGAGACACGGTCATTTAAGTCTCATTTAAGTCTCCCTTCATGGTCTACCTTCGTCTCAATGAGAAAGAGCCCAATCCCAATTCATTTATCAACCTGATATCAGCCCTTCCAGCGTCAGAGGATCGGGACACTGAAGGGGCTCGACAACTTTTGCGAGCATTAGCAGCCCAAGTCCGGCCTGTGATGAAAGCACATGGCTTCACAGTCAATAGCTTCGAAGAGGTATGATCCACCGCATCTATGGGGTCTTTTGACTGACAAAATACAAGTATGAATACAACTCTGTATTTTCAGGCCGCAATTGGAACAACGGCGAGACAATTGGTCTGTTACATCGCCTGCGTTTTCCCACTGACAATCTGATTTTAAGGGGGCAGAAATAGTACTACGACGCTCAAATGGATCGTATTGTCCAACTTCCTGGTTGATGAGCACATTTTGTCATGAGGTTAGCTTATCGGACTCCTCTGAATAGCGTTGTATTTGAAAATCATATCTCTGGTCGCAGCTTGCTCATATCAAGGTAATATCTATTCCTCGTTCGGGTATGACTGGTGGTTGATTTCCGTTAGCATATGAATCATGGTCCTGCATTCCAGGCGCTATGGGCACGTCTTCGGAAAGAGGTTCGGCAACTTCAAGATAGAGGGTATTATGGAGATGGTCCTGTCAGTTCATGAAGATCAGAGGCCCTCATACTCATCCTTCCTACAGGCTACTGGTCATCTGGTCTCCGCTTGGCCGATTCCGTACGTATCTCCGGCGATGGGGTAGAGACGGGTGACTTCCCAGAGTATATGGTGCGTGGCTATTTACCTCATCTACGGGCCTTGTGCAATTTTCTGGTAGTGTGGTGGGGCGCAAATGCGTTCTAGACCAGCACGCCGACGGAGGCGGCAAGCTCAACATATCACACCGTCTCTTCACACGGGTAGACAGACCGCCAAGCGGCGGAAAGCAGGTGGACGGGTAACTTCCAAGTTTGCATTTGTCGGAGATGGTAACTCTCTGGCCGGTGACGCTCAAAGTTTCAAGGGGAAGAGGGCTGCAAGGTATTGGTCGACTTTCTTGTCCTTGATTATTTAGACTCACCACTTGTCAGCAACCGCGCACGAGAAGAGCGTGCAGTAGCCGCTGAAAGACGTTTGAACGCTTCAAGTTCAATTGGAGGTAGAGCTGGTAAACATTAATTCTGCAATGATGATGATCTATCTCTTGCAGGCGTTCCATCATCTGATCAAAAGCCCAGTCAAGAAGATGGGGAATCAGACAGTGACTTTGAGATTGTTCAAGAGACAGACGCTGAGCGGCGACAAGCTCTGGAAGGATCTAGAAAGGCCGGTGTCGAAGATGACTGTTATTTGGGAAAAGGTTTAGGATGGAAAGATTTTGAGGGCGAATTCAACTTCTCAGTTTCCCATTCAGCAAGTTCTCGGATTGGATTACAACACTCTGACATTCTTGATTTGACGGAAAACTCTGACGTATCGAACGGTGAGACTTGTAACCTGTCCGTTTGCTCGAAATCGATCGTCAAATCACAAGGCAAGAAAAAGCAAGGTGATCAGTCTATCAACCGGCGAGCAGTCCAAATTTCTTCCAGAGACGAGGGAGGAAAGCATGTAGGGTCGGGTCCGATCGAGAGCGAGCTTCGGCTTCGGAAAAAGGAAGCCTTGAGTCTCAATGATGATCATCGCAAGCTTCCGAAGACTGTACATGAGCAGTCGCGAAGCATCAAGGATAGCAATATCGGTTCGGTCGGTGAATGGAACTGCTTGGTCTGCACACTGTGGGTACTATTGTCTATCAACCAACATTGTGATGGTTGAGATATTCCTCGCAGTATAAATCATCCAGAACATCTAGCTTGTGGAGCTTGTGCTACTCCCCGGGGTGAAAGTATATGACATAAAGGTTTGTAAATACAATGTACATTGGTGTAATACTACTACTACCTTATCTCCAACATCTGATGGTTGGATTAGTCCATGACGGTCGAAATCTAGATCTACGTACAAGACTTCATACTCCTGATACACCAACTCCTGGCCTCCGAAGGATACATTGGCTCCTTTCCTATTTGAAGAGGTAGGTTAGAATTGATGATAATACTTGAAAAATGAGACAAAATACAGATGCTCCCCAGTCTTGCCAGGAACACGGAGTCCATTGACATCAGCAAGTGCGTGGTACAGCTTTCCTCCATTCTCTTCGTACCCGCCTTCAACTGGCCGCCTTGCATAAGGAATTTGCCCATACGATGTATGAACCCATTCCATCTGCTCTGGAACAAACGGGAGCAAATCATATCTCCCATTATGAGCGAGCTCGGCTCCACCGAAGGGCACTAATGCATGGGGGCGGAGGTGAGGGCCGATCTTACAAGGGTGTACCGAGGTGTCGAATAAAGCAGATCCAATGAATATAGGAGAGTTGTCGGCATCGTATGCAACAGGCGGTCCTGTCTGCTCAGGAGGTGCGAAATCAGAGTCAGTGCGTAAAGGGACCCGGAACCCAGACGGTGGTGGACTGTTGTTAAATTGGGTGGGAGAAAATTGGGGTTTGGTAGTATTGTTTATTTGAGGGGATGGGACGTAGGGAGGAGGACTGTTGGAGAACATGGATAACAAATAGATACATACAATACAATAGAAAAAATATAAACTAGTCTGGTTTTCTTTTGCTCTGGAAACGGTCAAGAAATGACTGTAGCTCCTACCAGAAGAGGCCATTTATCTCGTAAAGCGACTTTCTGCTGGAACGAATCTGATGCCTCACCTCCAAGGGATGTCATTGCCTTCTTTCGGTGTGGGTGTATCGACACCTTCAGTTCTTTCCTTCTGGACACACCACACTCACCTTGCAAAGTTTTCTGGAACGTCAAACAACGCTCCTGCATCTTAGATGCTAGAGTACTCAGCTTGAGGATACTCAAGAGGAACCGGTCGCTGAGGATCGTCCATCCGCTTCTAGTTATTTGGTCACCTGTGTTCGAGGAAACACAACTTGAAACTCTTGCCAAGGATGATCTGACCATCAGAAAAAGAGGTGATTTCTTGAAGTATACATCTCGTGTCTTTCTTTTTGAAGAAATTGAAGACGCTACTGGTTTTTCCTGCAACTGCCTTGACTGGAGCTAGTATATTTGGACTGCATGGCTACTATTGAGCTCTTCTTTTTCCTACCCTGCTATCATCTCACAAGTGATTTGGTTATAAATGAAAATAAAGACTGGCAGAAGGCAGGTATGTGCAGTCAAACACTCTAGCAAGATGGGACCAGACTCGTAATTGCGAGATAATACAGCAATCTTCTTTGATATCTGATTAGAATGGTCTCCTAATGATTTCGCTGAGTCGTCAGTGCTACTGGAGGCTAGACCATTTTTGATGACCGTGATGACAGCTTGCTTTGGGCTGGGCATCTTCTGCTCTTGGTTTGGTATGATGCCAGTGATTTTGAGGAGGCGGTCAGTTGGATATTTGAAGGATGGTGGATTTGAGTGATGGGGGTCATCCAAGATGTCAGGGTGTCAACTGAAATGGAAGTACCGAGTTCGACAGCATTTCCAAGCAAGTTGCTTGAATTGATTTTGGACATATCAATTTCAATGAGTGCCCAGTCTTCTGTGAAGCCATCATCCCCAACATTGAAACCAATAGGAGGAGACAGTA
>Ga0153986_1000217_pt1 | contig 18614 bp, 16 predicted proteins | sample TSGA070MetaG_FD_104724 | JGI IMG/M metagenome (GOLD analysis project Ga0153986, IMG submission 104724) | Attine ant fungus gardens microbial communities from Georgia, USA - TSGA070 MetaG | ecosystem: Host-associated > Fungi > Mycelium > Unclassified | place: USA: Georgia, Alexander Wildlife... | reverse complement strand
TATTATTATGTACCTAGTATTCAATCCAACTAGATACATCAGCAAAGATAACATGAAATATGTAATAGAATATTCACCTCAGTCTGATGTCCACAGAACTGAGGGTAGAAAAAGTTTTCTGTCACAAAAATACTATGCTTAGTAATCATGATAAAAATGGAAAAGAAAACAGAATTTGATGGAGACAATGAATCAGGAACATGAAGGAAGGAGGCTTGAGATGCAATTACAACAAATCCAAGCAGCAACTTGACATCTAAATATCCACCATGTGTAGAGGAGCATCAACACAGAAATCACCTGACACTTCAGCATAATAGCATATGGTCACCATTTGTACTCAGGTCATGGAACAGCATGCAGCACTCAATTGGCATTGACAACAAAAATGCCAGGAAACAATATGAGTGCCAATATGAATTCAATTCCTTTGCTTTGTGTGACAAGAATGCTTCTTCAAGGTTTATATAATCACATGGATGTCCCCCATTACCCATAAAAGAGAATGTCCAATGTCGTAATACGATCATCAGCATCAATCTGTCCAGATCAGCAAAAAACGAAGATACGTCCCACAAAAGATATACGTACCCCCAAACCAAGAATCCTCTCTTCATCCAGCATCACACCTTGAAAGTTGTATCTCTTCTTTGACGAATAAATGGTGAATGATAAATTCGAATGCACCTTATCCTGAAAGCATTTGTTCCTGTACCAAAACTTTTGACTCCGCCGATTGATCCTCACTTGGCCTAAGGGTTTCGACAAGCCGTCCATGCCATCTGAATCATCATTATCCGGGTCATCAAAAATTTCCGTCCAAGCTCTCTCATCATAACTTCGAGTGAGGAATTTCCTTCTCTTCCTTCCGTCCTCCCATTTTTCAGAAGCGTGCAACTTTGCTACGTTATTCTGACTGAAATTCAGGAGAATCAAATAGGGATTCTGGGGGTGAGAGCTGGGGTCTGGCATGATGATACAGCGTTGTCCCGAAGTCGTGGTAATCCAACGTGTCAGAAGCGATTTTGTCATTAGCCAACGACATATAGATGGACCCCATTCAGTGTACGGAACAGGAGGCGGGTCTCCTGCATGTGAGACGGCAGAGGGATATCTATCCAGGCACTGAACGAGAGAGCTGCGATGGACAAAGAAGATGAAACTATAATTATCTCCAAAGAGCTGAATCACTTGAGGATCATCATTTGGGATGTGGACAGAAAGGGTAAAAACAACAATTGCGTGGTGCGGATCAGCATGAAATGGTTTCGAGCTATGACGGAAAGTCGACGTCGGATTAGGGTCTGCACGGCATGATATGTTGAAATATATGCCACCTCCCTTGAGCCTCGGGAGGGAAAGAGCAAAGAATGGTCGAGGTAACCCGATATGTGCATTATCTGGAGGAATCTTCCAGTACTCGAGTCGCTGGGCATTCGCATTCGGGAGCAGAAAAATGTCTGTAGTGAGAAAGATGAGACCAGCATACGAGTGCTGCGTGGCGGAGAAGCTCTAAACGAACGTAAGAACACGAAGGAACTGGTGCAGGTTGCGAGCCACGTACCATTTTCAAATTCCCCGTTTTCCACTTGTAAATGAAGACTTGATCATCAGGGATAGCCGGATGTCCATAATGTGTCAGAATCAGGACCAGGTTGTCTCCAACAATTTCAATGCCAATAGCCGGGCGTTGCCAAGGCGTAACAACTACAGATATAATGGGCTGTTCAGCTTGTGGATGAAAGAGGCCCGTCGACACTGAATGTAGCTGCATCCTGATTTCATACATGGTTTGAGGACTAGTAACTTGAGCATGTCTGAATGGATTGAATTCACTGATTAGATCGATAGTAAGAGCGAGATGCTCACGTCGTGATGATGACAATGAGATCATGTTCATGCACACATAATCCCATGTCAATGATCGAATGGTCTGTGGTGAGACTCTTCCACACAAGCTTCTGGTCTGAGTCATTGGGTAGATATGAATAATGAAGCGCCCTCCTGGACGCATCGCCCAGGAGATAAACTCCACCTGAAAGATCGTATATACCGGCGGTGAGGAATGGGATGTTGGCGGTGGTGTGGAAACGATGATTAAGCTCTTTCCACCGCGATTCCTTGGCCAAAAGTAGTGTCAAGCGTTCTTTGAAAGAAAGCAAGCAGTGAGGATTGTCTGTATCCAACTGTGTTGCAGACTTGCAATGTAATGCATACTGGAGCTCGATAGAGCTGGTGATAACATTATAAATGTAATTGTTGACGCCTTGACAGGCCAAAAGTCCAGGAAGAGGAAGGAAGAGAAATATTCTGACCAGAATTTCTGGCGGCAAGTCGATGAGCATCATGAACAAAATACAAGATACAAATAGCACAAGACATGTAAGGATCTTCCACGTGATCAAGAAATATAGATATATTATGATACACACGTAGAGCCCGAAATACTACGATCCCCCAGTCCCTCAACGTCCAACAAACGTCGAATCTCCATGATACAATCCCTCAACCTTGCATGCACCTCCTTTGCGTTTTCAAGAAGCGGCTTGATGTTTTCGGGGGTCATCGCAAGCCTGGACTCGGAAAAGATTGACTGTGGCGGCATTGAACGCACAGATCCACATTTTTGATACTTCCCAGAACTCAATCTCCGCTCCCTCCTCTCTGGCTTTTTTCGCCTCGCACTCTTCCCATCCCCATTCACGTTTGACAAGCGCGGCGCTCGCGGTGTGACCTGTTGTTGTTGTAGTTGTAATCGTGCCTTCTGCTTCGAAGGAGACTCGGCAAAAAGTGACAGGTGGGACCCGCTAGCCGATCTCCGAGGTGTTGATGGCCCAGAAAGATGCGATGATACATTATAATGCAGATACGGCGACTTGAGTAATTTTAATGTTGACCCTGCCTCTTTACTCCCACCGGAGATGCCCAACGCTCGCGCAGCAGCATCCAAATCTGAAGCTGAATCCATCCTGTCCCAATCTTCCTCAAATGGACTTTCCGCTTTCATTTGTTGATGATGACTCGCTCTGTTGCTAATCCTGGAACCAAGAAGCTGACCGCCACTACCACTATGAAGGGATAAGTCGGTGGCCGAAGCCGACAATTTAGCATGTTTTCTCCCAAACCGGAAAAGAGATGCGAGCGATGGACGGCGAGGCGACGACTTGGGCACATATTCAGTACCCTGCGGCGATGGTAGCGATAGCTTGTCTTTTGATTTTCTATCCCTTCCTCTCTCCTTCTCTGGTTTTATGGCTGCTTCAAAGCCATGACTTGACCTCGATCTCCACTTTTGCTTCTCCAATACCGTCAAAGGTCCCGGGTCACCACCATGGCCAGTGCTAGATCTCTCAAAGGATGTATCAGTACTGAAAGAAGTCGTCGAGAGCATCGCATGATTATGGGTGACGGGTGGGAGTGGCGAGAGTCGATCTCCATTCACACTAGTAGACGAAGAGTCCAAAACATTTCTCTTTAATGCTCGCAACTTGTCTCGTATGCCAGCCATGCCAGTCAACCTCCTCTTCACTTTCTTTTTCAACGACTCCACCCCAGACTGATCTGTCTCCAGAGATGGTAGAGTTATAGTACTGCTCAATCGGCCGCCCCACCTCCAATCCCTGTTCACTACAACTCTCAGGTCATCTTTTGAAGCAGTGATCGCCTCCTCAGGTACCAAAGCAGATACACTGCTATCGCCATCTTGATCAATTGTATTGCCATCTGCATACAATACAGCCTCTGTGTTATTCAACATCTCTCGAAGCAATATCAGTTGTCGATGGCTGAGGTCATGTCGACCGGTCGAAGCTCTCCAACCCGGCGATGCACTCATCATATATGGATGAGGCATCGAACTTGAAGGAATGATAGCTCCAGCAATGGCTGGTGTCGATGGCCTCGAATTATCCCCGGTGAGAGTGATTGCCCTCTCCCTTCCCTTTCCTCCCACCGCACATAGACCCACTGGCGCTGATACACTCGGATTCGGACTTCCAGCACCACTACCGCCATTCATGGTCGCTGACGTTCCATCGGCTAGGTCGACAAGTAATTCAGCACACTCCCACGATATACGATATTTTGAGTTGATGGTATAAAATGCAGCAGCAAGCTCTTTATATCGCGCACTACGACTGTCTCCAGGATTTGTATTGGAACGACCACGTGTCACTCTGGATTTGTTCAGGTTGAGGAAACTAGACAAAGCGGTCCGCTGAGCGGGCTGATGGGCAAGTTGAGCCTGAAGGTCAAGCTTGCGCTGCATTTGTAGTAAGAGGTTGTGATAAATCTGTCGTTGCTTCTTGAGTTCTGTACGGTACCAAAAAAAAATCAGTACAGGGACATCTACCAGAGGGAAACGGAAAGACGCACGTTCAATATATATAGCAAAATCTCGCACCATACCTAAATCTCTTTTCAACCCTTGTTGGGCTTGACTAATTCTTGTCGGAATCTTCAAATCGTTCTTCAAATCATTCAATGAGTTCCTCCTCGGGATTGCTTCAGCCGTCGTACATTTCGGACTGATGGTGGATCGACCAAGAGACACTGTATGAGGTGACGTAGTCTCGGGAGTTGTTGGCATTCTTGTAAGCGCAGTAGACCGAGCAGGTGGAGTCATCTTGGGTTGGGACGGAGGGGAACGAGGCGAGGATGGCGACGAAAACGACGACGACGAGAGCGTAGCGGACACAGACTCCGATGTCGTAGCCGGCGTGGCAGATGAATCAGGAGTAAGGCGGGTGTCAAAATTCGGTGTGCTAGGATACGATGTAATATCACGAGAGTTTGGAGAAGGAGGTCGCAGTTCGATGGGAGGAAGTAAGTCAAAGGAGATAGGGGCATGCGATGCTTGGGGTTGGTTTATGAGGAACTCGGACATGGGAGGGAGGGGAGGTAGTGATGGTGGATCATCCGAGGTCGGTGAGAATCCAGACACCGGCAGTGGTGACACTGACAATGCCTCTGACGATAATTGCGCCATCGTCTCCATTAAGGATGCCCCACTCTTGTTACGACGGTGCCGACTAACGATACTGAGCCGCCTCATGTTGCCCATGAAGCCCCGAGTCTCCTCGGCCTTTTCTTTTTCTTTGTCAAGGTTCTCATCTTGACTTGGATTCTCTTTCCAATCCTTCTTCACTTTCGGACGAACGCCGCGAGACACGGACGGTCTACGATCTCGCGTGACATCCTCACAATTGACATCCTCACAATTGACATCAGCAACACGCGTGGATTTTGTCCCGTACGACGCATGGCGTTGCGTGATGACTGGCTGCACTCCAGACGGCAGACGGTGCGATTGCATAGACATGGGACGTTTCGAAACTGACTTTTGCTGCAGTCTAGACGACGAATCACCATTGCTCTCAGTGGTGACATCAGATGATGAGTTTTGCACAAGACCTTTCTTGAGTTGCAGAAACCCAAGACTCTTGCGCTTGAGAAGCTTATTAGGAAAGTTTTTCCCCGAGAAATCATCTTCAAAATTAGATGATGATGTGTATGGCGAGCCACGCAAGCTCAGATCTGTCATGCTTCCCGAGCGAGAATGGGCTGTCTTGCCGATGGAATCTCGACCTTGCGTGTTGGGTGGGCTGGTGGGTCGGAAGAACCAGCTAGATGAAGCAGTGGCAGGGGCTGAGCGCTGGCCTGACTGAAAAAGGGAGGCAACAGACATTCTTGGTCGGGGCGTCGGTTGGCCAACAGGAAGGACAATATCTGAGAGTGCATCAGCATTGTGAGCCTTGAAGCTGAGCAGATTGGTTCGAAGGAAAAATAGAAACGTGTTTGAAGTAGGGTAATAATACAGGGCACAGATAAGATAAAAGGAAAGACTCAAAACCATCGTAATAGACGTGACCACCCACCTTTAGTTCTCTCATCCTTTGTCATGTCCAATGGCATCGAGTTTTTCTTTTTTCTTCGTGAGCTCCAACGTTTTACACTACCAAATTTACTCAGTAAAACACCCCCCGTGTTTGTTGATTGAAATGGCGTAGGAGGAACACTTGTGCTAATGGGATCTGAAGCTGGTTGCGGAGACGGTGTTCGAGGTTCGTCGACCTCCTCTACGCGTCTGTCAGCGTCAGTATCTGAGAATGGATAGAGGTGGTTGATATCAACTAATTGCATAACGCCCTGGGGAAGTGGACGGCTTCTCTTTCGAAGCCGCCGTCGTTCCCGGTGCAAGGGCGGACTAGGGGGGATATATCTGAGGCCATTCATAGGCAGAGTACTGGAGAGAGATGGCCGGAGTGGCGCAGTGGAACGAAGCGATGTAGTATCCGCAATGGATGAACCTGGAACGGAAAAGACTGAAGCTGTAGGTGATCGTGGAGATGGTACCGTGAGGTGAGTATTAGTACTTGTTGATGCAGTGGAAGTGAAATTGGCAGTGGAAAAAGGAATGGGAGAAACAAGTGAAGGTGGTGTATGAGGAGAACGCTGGGAACGAGCTGTAACTGTCCGGTCTTCTTCTGCGCCTACTCCACCAAATTCCGCATCCTCGTCGTCATCTGAGCTATAATGAGATTGTGATGGTAAAATAGATGACACCATGCGGTCTGTTGGCTGTGAAAGCATACGCCGATATTTGGTTGGTGTAGACAATTTTGTGGGTTTAGTGGGAGGGCTGTCGAGATCAAACGCATCGTCCCAGGTCTCCTGCTCGTCATCATCATCATCAAGACGAGGGTGTTTTCGATGATTGAGGGGAACGCCTGCACGTAATTTACTTCTGATACTATAACATGAAGGAGAGTTGTTAGGGCGAGAAGGCCGCCGAGCTGGTGAGTCCTTTTTTTCAAAGAAGTCGCCATCCCAGTTCTCAGATGAGGGCTCAGCTGGGTGTGAGGCTTTTTGGGGTGTGCTGAGGTCTTTTTCGGTCCAGTCTGCAGTGGTGACATTGATTTTATCAGTCCGGATGTTGGACTGTCGGGGTAGCTCGCAGTTCATAACAGAAGTGATATTGTCAATGTCCCAGTCTTCTGTTGCAACGGACATGCGTAGTGCAGCGCGATTCCTGCGTCGTTTTGGAGAGTCAGAGTGAGATTGGAAATCGAAATCATCGTCCCAGCTCTCTGACGGGACTGCAGGGAAATCAGCCAGTGACGCAAGGCAGAAGGAAGATACTGCACTCTGTAAGTCGACCGTAGACTGTGAGCTCGCCGCCATGCACCGTGAAGAGAGAGAGAGATCGTGGCAGAAAGTAGCTAATCAACAAAAAAGCCGAGTTACTCGTGACTTCCATTAATAGCATCGTACTGATGGAACCTTATGCAAAGTCACACTATTCAGCCCTGAACATAGGCGTCATGGTTTCGTGGGGACCCTGGAATAGTCCATACACCCACCTAAAAATCAGCCAGTACACATAGTGGCCCAAAACCACCTTTCTCTGAGGCCCAATGTTTTTAAGTACATTGGACGGGCTATCTACCTTCATGGCTGCTGGCCCTGCTCTTGCTGCTGCAGTACACGCCCGATACAAGCCAAACCGGAATAATGTGGTACTATCTGAACCGTCTTGTTGCTGGCATACCCCCAGAAACACCTCGAGGAGCCAACTACTGCATCACCTATTCAGCCGTAGTAAGCGTATAGTGCCACGCCACACATTTACACGCTTCACCATCTGCTAGTATGAATCATCTATCTACCCACCCCTGAGACTAGCCAGGTCCTTCACGTCCTAGATCTGAATTAAAAAATACATGGTCACGTGAAGACTTGACCGACTAGATATATTCACAAAGATACCACTGCCACCCAAAGTCTGGTGAATTCTGACTTGATAAACATCTGACACAGATATTGCATCAAGGAACTGGAAATGCTTCCAAAAGTCGCCCGGAAAAGGACTAGAAATATTGTACAGATGGCAATTGCCGACCGCCATCGCCGGTGTGACGGCGACACAGCCGCAGGTGTCTTGAATGTTTACTAGCGTCCTCTCCTACGACTTGTAAATTTTTCTGCTGCCTCCTTGATTTCTGTCCTTCCATAAATTCTGCAGAAATAATGTCGTGTCCGTCGGAGAATCAGGTTGCGATTGATCAGTCAAAATTTTGGGATTCGGATGGAGTTCACTGGACTCCGCACCGGATCGGCTGGGCCATTGCAGGTGGCTGCACGGTCCTAGTGAGCATTGTTTTTGACGTCTTGCTACCTTGAACAAGTTCATAATTTGTACAGACAATCGTGATATCTTTGTTTTCTGTCCTCTCCCATTGCAGGTCCGCTGCAATATTTCTTCCTGTGTCTCACAAACTAATTGGATCTTTCTTCCTAGAAACTATACAAATCCAGCTCAACAGCGCCAAATGTAGGCTTTGCACTCTCCTGTGTCTTTTGATTCACACGATGCCTTTCGACTCTCAATGGTCCTGCTCTCAATTCACCTTTCATCTCATACGCAGACGTGTACAACCTCCCTCTTCATCTTCGTTCGTGTTCGAGGGACTATCGTCGTCCCCGTTATTGAGCCACTGACTGAATACCCCGTCGATAGATTGCGCATCCTTTATATGCCTCCGGTGTACGCTGTCATCTCATTCGCCTCGTATCGTTTCTTTCGCGAATACACGTACTACTCACTTATCGAAACTGGTACTGTCTTTTTATCACATCGTGCCTGGTCCTCTTTTCTAATGTCCACACTACACCAGTATACGAGGCATGTCCTTTCTTCTGCCATTCATCATTCCAATTAATGTGGTTGCATCGCGCACCTCCTGTGTTTTACAGGCTATCGGCCTCAGTGCTTTCCTGTGAGTATACAGGACATTCATGATATTCAGAGTACAAATGGATCATAGCCTCCTATTGATCGAGTACGTTGCTGCCACTGCCATTGGTGGGTCTGCGGAGCGCGCACTTGAACGGAAAGATAAGAGATCGCTACCGATACCAGTGAGTCTAGTTATCATTTCCTTTGCATTCGATTGACAATGCCTGTCCAAGTTTTGTTGCTGGAGATATCGCCCTACAAAGGCAAGTTGACTCCTATGCGAATCAAGGGATTGATCTGATCTTTTGACCTTTTCATACAGCCGTATTTTTTGTATACGGTCAAAGTATGGATTATGTTCATTTTCTGGATGCTCGCTCATGCCACGTGCTCAGTGGTCCGTGTTGCAATATGTGATCATCCGACCAGGTGAGTGAGCATCCCTATTGTAGTCTCTCAAAGACTCACTTCATTTAGCTGCTTCGATAGTCGGTATTATTTGTCAGCGGTTTGGAGTACTTTGTTCTCAAGCAGGTTTCTCGCCACGCTGGGCCAATGTATATATCGAATGCATCACTTTTATCAGCATTAGGTGTGTTTTTTTAATTCCGTAGCGTTGCCATGAGAAAATCGGATTTTTAATGTTACTGGTTCTAGTATAGCTCTCTATGGTCTCCTATTATTCTATGGCCTCACATCCGATGAGCTCAAAGGGCGGCGACCCATGGCCAAATTTCTTGCAATCAAATTGATTGTAATGTTCACCTTCTACCAGTCATTCGTTGTGCGTTGTGTCAATGTCTATTCATTTCCTGAAGCTGATGGGCAGCTTAGTTCAGCGCGTTGGAAAATAAAGTCATCTTCGGTATACTTATTCTCTCATTGCTGCAAGGTGCTTATCTGATAGTTTGTCGTAGCAACTTCTTATTGGACTGCTACTAACATTGCTGATGGATTGAGCGCGTTGGCGATATGCATCGAGGCGAGCTAACCTTTATCTATGTTGACCTGGCACTCAGGCTGAATTCTTTTCGCATCATGTTCTGTACAAAAAGATGGCTTTTTTTTCAGTTCTCATGTGGTGGGCTTACTCTTTCAAAGAGTACAAAAGAGATGGGAAATCCACCAGCATCTGGAAACCACTTTGGGATTCGTGCGTTACTTGATCCGATGTGAATTGCATACTTACGTGCCCAATTATCAGGATCAACTATTGTAAGTTCCCACACCCACTGCATTGCAAGGCCTGATGATCTTGTATCTGGTACCCTTACACATTGAACAATCTTGAATAGCTGACTTTGCAATGGAAATCATGAGTTCCTTCAGATATTATTGGAGCGCCACGAGACATAGTCCTCCGAAGAGGCGAGGGACAATGGTAGAGGTTTTTGGTGCCGATGAACGAGGTTCATCGATATGTGGACCTGGGTTTTCAGCAACGACCCCCGTATTACGTTCTTTGTCACCAGGACCATCGGCATCTCCTGATGAACATATTCCTTTGACAACGATGAACTCGGCAGTTGACCAGAGTTCACCGAGTCTGATGAAAGAGATGGAAAGATGATACTTACAGTTTTGCATGCGATGCTTCTTTTACTCCTGATCACGTACTTTTCTTACTCTTGGCTTTTTCTATGTGTTTTGTTGGAAGATGGCTATGGTACAGTTTTATACCCAATGCGTAAAGGTGGAAAACGATCATGTTAGACGGGGACAGTCCAGAGGTTAATGGGATCACAAGTGATGGTGAAAGGTATACTACTCGACGAGTCCATGTGCCACACCTTGTTCGATATGAATACTGGCTGTAATCCAAAGGCAAGAAGTCTACTTACATCCTGATTGCTTCCGCACGCATAGAATCCTCCTAGCAAGTTGAATGACAATTGTGCCCCTAGTTGCGATTCTGATTGAATGTAAAATGACTCATACTTTGCACATTTATCCGAACTTGAACCCTGTGTGAAACCCAGGGGACCATAGGTGGTACAACCTGCGGAACTTGGGATGGCGCCAATGAGCGGTTTTTGGATGGTGCTGGAACCTGGGGGCGGGACTGCCACGAGTTTTCCCTGGGAAAAGTAAAATTGGCCGATTGGGCCTGACCCAGTCAGTGTCGAGTAACCACCGGCACCGCCGACAGTTCTGAGAGGCTGGTAATTTGGTACGTCAGTCAGTGTAGTACTGCTGGAAAGAAAACGAGTACCAAGAGGTTGGAGGAAGCATTGGTTGAGCTCGAGACGAAATAGAAGAGTGGGGTGTCTGTGTTGGAAGGAAAAGCAGTGGCGATACGGGCGAATGGTACGATGGCGAGAGTGGTGAGTTTCATCTGTACCTTGCTCCCTATAAAGACGACAAACTGTGCGTATCACAATGATGTTAAATCTAGGACACGGCATAGGTATCAAAAGGTGTATATTAGTGATCATAGTCCGGTAGCCTCTTGCCGTTCAGCTACGATAGGAAACCATCCGTATTCTCTTAAATCCACTCTGAATTCACCGTTCTGGGTTTCCGTCACCTCGACACCTTCAGCTACAAGGGCGTCACGCTGTCTACGAGCGCCGTCAGTTCCGGGGCCTCTTGAGGATATGGCACCGGAAGAGCCGATAATGCGATACCAGGGAACGGGAGGGTCTGTTTCAGGCTGCAGGAACTTGAGAGCTTTGGCAGGTGCAAGAGTGTTCAACTCTAGGTATGTTCAAGAAGATCTTTTTTTTTACCTTGACCGACATGACGGGAGTGGCGAGGCATCCCGACGAGTTTTGCAATATGACCTGCGGATTGACTGTAGCTTGGTACTACTACCCAAGTCAAAAAAGTGCCGACAAACCATAGGTAGTAACGTGAGCATTGGGCACTGATCGCACTGCTTCATAAACCTGAGGATTTTTCGTTCGGTCATTGTCGCGGAGTAGCTGGAGAGATCCTCACTGCGGCATGAAACTCGGCACTGTCCATGGTAGAGATTCAAATTGTTGACATGTTTTTTATATGTCGACCAAGAGGTGAGCATCTCTAGCTGTTCAGTGACAATGTGACCTGCATAACGACAACATAACTTGCCGCAACATGAGAGAAAACATCCACACCGTTCTCCTTGGCAGAAGCTCAGTGCTGGTACCCTACGAAAAACATCACGTCCCTGTGAGAAAAGCCTGCTATGATCCACTTTTCGCTTCCTGAGACTGGATGGCAAGAAATATCATGAATGGATGGCGGATGTCGAACTCAGAGAGCTCACTGCCAGTGAACCTCTGACATTGCAAGAAGAGTATGACATGCAGCGTATGAGGATATCTCAGGTCCCACTCGACGATCTTATTTTTTTCCAGAGACGTGGCAACAAGATGCCGACAAACTGACATTCATCGTACTTTCTCGCCATTCTGGGGATGGACTGCCCAGTTCTGACGCAAGTTTCGACGAGATCCATCTTTCTCCCGAGGATCCAAGGATCGTAGCTCTTCCGATGGTTGGCGACGTGAATATGTTCTTGAAAGGAGACCACTTGAGCGCGGCTTCTGAAGCAAGAGAAGGAGAGGATGATGTTGAAGTGGAAGTAGAGATCATGATTGCAGGTGTGTGTTCGATGTATCCGTTTGCCAACGATGCCGAGCTATTACTCAGACAGGGCATTCCGGCGGAAAGGACTTGCGACCGATGCAATCCTCCTTCTGCTGACTTATGCCACCGGTCAATGGTCGCCCTTCATCCATCCCCGTGCTAGAGATCAGGATTCTAATCTTCAACCCTACCTCGATCACATTCGGGAAACTCAATCTCCAACATCTTTGACTTCAATGATCACTCCTGATCGACTTGTAGCGCGCATTTCTGATTCAAATCAGCCTAGCATATGCCTCTTTCAAAAATTAGGATTTACAGTCGTCAGGAGGGTGCAAGTCTTCCGTGAAGTGGAGATGAGGTGGCAGGCTGGTATAGGCTGCTGAGACCGTGTGTTGTTATATTTAATCAAGTCTTACAAACGTATCGAATTGAAATTACTCGTACTAGCTTACCTATTGACGGAATTACCATGCTTCATGGTTCCTCGAGAGCTCGCTTTCGAAATTCTTTCGCTGCCTCGCTAATCTTCTGCTCGATGATTTCTCTCTTCTTGGAAATGCGATCTTTGGGGATTTCATATGGTGTTTTCTCAAGTGCATTCCACCACTCCCCAGAGAATGGATGTCCGGGCGAACCAAGATATCCCCATGGTTTTGCAGTTGTTGGTTGAACATACGGGTTCAGGACCTCAACCAAAGATGGATTGACCGGTCCCGTGAAATGAACAATGGCAGGATCGTTCATGTCTTCGAGGTTCAGGAGCTCTCGATCTATAGATGGATATGAGGCATAAGTTCCAAGGCCCTGGGCATTCCATCGCAAGGATAGAGGAACCCAGTCCTTGAAATAATCATTCAATGCATCCTGGCCGTGAAATTTGGCGTTTCGCATCTTCGTTCCCTTTTCCAGTAACTCAACCACTCCCATCTCTCTGATCTTTGTCAAATCCATCAATAAAACTCCTGCGTTGAAATACGGGCGTTTTTCTGATGTATTGTGTCCCATCGGGTGACCAACATCAGGAACAGCACCTAGGGCTTGGTCCTGGAGGTCTGTCTTCCACAGAGGTGCCAGGTTATCTCGGACCAGGATATCGGCGTCAAGGTAAAGTACGCGCTCGACTGGAAGGATCTCAAAGAGATCAAGCTTGGCCCATACAGGGCCGAGTTCTCTCGAAATACTGTTTTCTGGTAATGGAAGAAAGGAAAGCGTTACGTCGTAGGGCCTAGGTAAGCATTGACGTAGCGTCCCCTTTTCATCCTCCGTCAACCCACAATCAACAACATAAATGGAGATGCGACCTGGCGTATGTTCTACAGCAGTACGTATTGCTACAGCAGCAGCGATGGAAAAGGAAGAATCAACAGTAAATGCGAGATTTATTCCATAACCAAATTCTTCCGATGACAAGCTATGTTTGTCGTTTAGTAGGAATCCAATTCGCATATCCACTGTTTTCCTGAGAACGACTTGCCAGTGACTTGGTTCTGAGAGCCTCATGTAGTTTCAAGAAGGCATCGATACCACGTTTAGGATGATGCTTGCTATCTTCTGGTTCGACATTCCAATGATAGTCATCGAAGATGATAATAGCGCCTTTTTTTGCCAGACGCCAGCAGAGCTCTCCGTCTAAAAAGGTATCATCTGCTTCGTGAGATCCGTCGACATATATTCAATCATACCCGGCCTCTTTTTTCCCTACCTCCTCATTCAACAATGACACAAGAGCAGGGAAACTGAACTGCGGGATGATACGATAGTTATTGCTTCCTGCGATATGGAGATTATGTTGGATCTTCGAGAGGCGCTCCTTCCCGAATGTGGTTGTGCAAAGATCGAAATGATCAATACAAACGATTGATCCTCCAGTATCACAAAGTTCTTTGAGGAAGAAGACGGCTGATCGTCCTTCCCATGAGCCAATTTCGAGTACACGAGGGCTAGAAGTGAGGCTCTTCACCTCTGCGATCAAGGGTGTCCAGCTAGAAATGTTGTGAGAAAACCAATCTTGAGTTGGCGTAAAGTGATATACAGCCTTTGCCATTTCGAGGACTCGAGAGTATGGGTCAAGATGAATTTAGCAGCGGCTAGAAAAGTATTTGAGATAGTGCTCTTGTCGGGACCAGTTTTCTTCGATAGGAAGCTAGTTTGATATTTCCTTAACAAGTTGTACCATAAAGTCATCTAATTTTTGCACATAGATTCGTTATTCTTACTACCTCATTCTGCTACCCTTATTGTCTCTGCTTTTTCGTGCGCCAAGCCAGAATTGAGATTTGTCATGAGCTATGTTCACATGGTAGCGTGAAGTAGGAAAACCCGAGTTTAAACGACACGTTTCCAGTTAACTTTTGTCTCATGCACCCCGAGTCTTGAAACATTCTAGACCGCAAATTATAGAACTGCGTGCTCATCGATATTGATGTTATCTTTTATTGGAAAAATGCCCGGTAGTGAAAATGCCAAAAGGGAGGCAGATTGTTCGTCGTCAATTTATATTCCTCTCAGATGCGATAGCTCATTTCAGGTGAGTGGTGTGTGGTAGGAAAGTCAGATCACGAATCATTCGAAACACAATGAGCTATTTAATTGCGTCGAGGGAGAGACGAAATAGGTATAGACGATGTTGGGATCTATCACAAGGACACTTCTAAAGGATCACCTTTGTTGGGCGTGAGTATTTATTCACCAGGTGTCTATCATTTAACCATTTCAACGTCATAATTCGGTTGTCATCAGTTAGAACTCAGCGATCAAGCTCGTGAAATGAGGGTTCAACGGCAGTCAAGAATAGGCTCCAAAGCCAAAAAAACGATAATCAATTCCATAACAACAAAAGCATGATTACGACCCCAAAACGCTCCACCGAGTTCCTTCTTTCCTCTTTCTTTGGACCATCTCCCGGTACCCGACCAACGAACCAATCAAATCGCTTTCCAATACTTCCCCATTCTCTCCTTTCTACAATTCCCCTCAGTCTCCCTAGTTTGCTGAACATTCGTATTAAAGAGCTCTCCATGATTGCAAGAGTCCAAAGAAAACAGTTTCGTCGAATCCGAGAATCAATCTTCAAAGTGACACTGCGCTCTGGATGAAGAAATATGTGTCGATAAAGATCGTGGATCACGTTTGCAACCAAGATACATAGATTCAATTTTATGCTGAAGAGGATCGTCGTCGAAGAGAAAGTGACGATGCCGAAGACAAAGATTGACAAAGTAACCAAAAAACATTCGGCACTGTTCGGAGAATAGTCATGGTAGCTCAAATTCGGATATGCGTCGATGAGATGACCGTCCCCGATACTCCATTTGTGAAATCTCCAATAACTTCGTTTTCCATTATCCCACCAAGGATGCTCAACGATAGCGTCAGGCGCTGGAAGAAATCCTGGAGCGATATTTGAGTCTCTGTAGTGAACAGACTGATGGTTCGCTCTTTGCAGAAGGCAGTAGTCTATGTCCTCGCCCCCGCCGGTCTTTGGATACGCCAGAGAGAATGTTGTTGGAGTAGGAATTTCGTTCTCAGCTTCGATGTATTTTGGAATCAGCACTCTGCGTGAGACCAAGTTTGCTGTAACACCCCACGGTACGTCAACTTCTGTTTTTGTAGCAATATCCCAGAAACATGTTACACCAGCAAGGTGTACAGCCGTAGTAAATATATTTGATGTGGTGGGGAATTGAGTATTGCAGACAAATCCAGCAGCATCAGGATTACCGCATACTGCATCTGATACAGCAAACAAAAGGTTAGAGGATGGAATGATATCGTCATCGAGGAAATGAACCCAATCAGCCGACGCCTCTTCCAGCCCTCGATTGCGAGAATATGATGCACCGCGATTAGTATCGTTCACTCTAATTCTGACATTTGGATTAGACGAATAACGTGCCAGGAGCGCGGGTATAGATGTGGAATCTGGTGAGTCGATGATGATAATAAAGGTTACCGAGGTACAAGATGGCGCCTGGAGAGAAAGGATGGCTGATAAGATCTCTACATTGACTCTGTAGCAGGGAATGATTACGTCCAAAGTCAGTTTCTTGACCTCCTCAATACGGGCGGTAGCAAAATTGTGGTAATCTCTGAGATATGTTGTTACAGCGAATTCAGCACGGAGGAGGGGCGTCAATGACCATCCCTCAACATGTTGCTTATTATATCGAGCATCAATAGAACCGCCGACTCCGTTCTTCAAGCGGCAAGAAAACATTGCTGAGGTCCCCCAACGGCGATATAGCTGGAAAAGGAAAGGATCTCCATCCTGATTAACGAATACTTCGGGTACCACGTGCCCACCGAAAACCTTCATGTGAGATTTGTGGATAATTGGGAAGCTGGGCATCCCGGGAAATGTCACATCAGTAAAAGCCACACATGCCAGGCCGAAAGGAATGCCAGAAGATTCTGAGAGGGAAGAAAAAGTAGAATGGCACTTTCGCATCCATCCTTCGTCCAACAACGTAACGTCATCTCCCATGAGCACAAAGTAGTCGCACCCATCTTTGTAAGCCTCTTGAGCACAGTCACGCCACAGGGCAACAACGTGACCCTTGGGATGGTCAAAGTTGACGATTTCTCGGATTTGCGAGGAGGGAATCCCAAGGTCCAAGATAACTTGATGAGCCTTATTTTCCTGCCGCAAAAATGTGTCTTCAGCGTCGATTGCTAGATAAATCACAAAACGAAATTGCTGGTCTGAGGATACCTCGACGTCTCTCCATGTCGTATCCTTCAACGTTTGGCAGAAACTGCGCAAGTTGACGAGGCAGTCGTCTGGTTCACGCAATCCTCTTGAGGTGATGGGCAGGATGATCGCAAAAGTCAGGCGTTCTGTTGTCAGATCAATGACTTTACTTCTGAGCAATGTCCTAAGTATATCATTCTGGCGCTGCGCATCTTGAGAAAGAAGGTGATCAAGCTCAATTTGAATCCAGTCGGATGTTCTCCTCATTCCTTCTTGTAGAGTGATGGATGGGCGCCAATTGAGGACAGCCAAAGCTTTTTCATTGTTCGAATTCCGGGAAGCGACCCCCACCGGTTTATTTGTATCATACGTGATTTCTGCTTTTGCTTTTGCACAATCCAGGGCAATCTCTGCGAGCTCTCGAATAGTCACGGCATGATCTGACCCTATGTTGACCGGTTCTGAGCACGAAGAAAATAGAAGCTTCAGAAGCGCATCTACAGCATCATCGATGAAGAGGAAACTTCTCCTCTGAGTCCCATCTCCCCATATCTCGAAGGATTGTGGCTGTAATAATCGATCACTGAGACGGCGACAAACCAGAGCTTTTCGTAGGAGCGCGGCAGGTGCTTTTTCTCGGCCGTTATTCCACGAGCCCCCAGGACCGTAAATATTATGGAATCGAGCAATTCTTACCTCGAATCTGTCCGCATACTGTGCGACCAGGAGCTCCGAGTTTAATTTCTCGAGACCATAGAGGCCTTGGGGGCTGGGAAGTGCACCATCAAAGGCAAAGACATCACTCTCTTTGAGAGAAACGTCTTCTTCGTTTTGAAGTGTCTGAGGGTAGACGCAAGCAGAAGATGCGAAAAAGAATCTTGTCACAGTACTGCCAGGAAGGGATGCTGCCTTTAGTATATTCTGAGTCATGGTATGATTTTGTGCATAAATCTCGGCATCATTGTCACCATGTATAGTGCCCATTCCACCCATGTTGGCGGCGAAGTGCAATATCATGGTGGCACCTCGAGCCGCAGCGATACAAGTAGAAATATCGCACAGATTTCCATGCAAAAATTCATGACAGATAGTTTCCGTTGGAAAACTAGATTCAGTGTCAATTATCCTGATCACATAGCCTCCACGTTGGTATAGTCGTTTCGCTATATGAGATCCCTTTCCGCTCGGTTGGTCAAAGGCAAGGAAACACCATATGAGAACCCACTATAAATCCGCATCCTCCTGTTATGAGGACTGTAGGAGTGTCTTTAAACGGCATAGTGAATTGAGAACTTGAAGTCGGTGTTGATGTGCAACCATTTATGAATAATTTCCTTCGGGTTCCTCATACCATTTTTGCCTTGGGTGTTGAATAAAGCACTCGCCTTATGAGGCACATGCTTTGTGCGTGAGTTAAGCAATGTCTGTCAGCTGACCTATGCCAGTCAGCATTTTGAAAACAATGATTGATTACTCGGGGCTCGATGACAGACCAAGCTCAGGATTCTGTCGAGCTGATGCTGTGAAAATTAATACGAGGTCCTAGTAGTTTGCTACTAAGACACCGTCAAATACAAATATTAATGCATGGGAACTCATATGATATTTAAT
>Ga0153986_1000213_pt1 | contig 18834 bp, 19 predicted proteins | sample TSGA070MetaG_FD_104724 | JGI IMG/M metagenome (GOLD analysis project Ga0153986, IMG submission 104724) | Attine ant fungus gardens microbial communities from Georgia, USA - TSGA070 MetaG | ecosystem: Host-associated > Fungi > Mycelium > Unclassified | place: USA: Georgia, Alexander Wildlife... | reverse complement strand
TGACGAGGATCTTTCATCCGAACACCTTCCTGTTGTCGCCCTCCCCAATCTTCACACTCTGCAATTTAATAGCACATGTTGTACGCGTGCTTTTCTCTCCTGTCTCCATATCCCTCTCCTTCAATACCTGCATCTCGCTCACCTCAACGTTGATTTCAAACTGGAAGGAGACTACCATGAACCGGGAGACAGTGAAGATGAAGCAGGAGATTATTCACTTTCTCCCTTTAGTGATCAAGCAACAGGGATGGGGCTGCGCAAACTTATTCAGCGTTCTCATCCTCCCCTCAAAGTTTTGGAGATGGACTTCAGCGACATGAGGACCAAAGATTTTCACTATGTCTTCGATCATATGACCCAACTTGCAGAATTCCGCATCGTTGGCTCAGATATGTCGGATAAGGTCATTCAGTTGCTGAAACCAAAGTTCTCTGAAGATGGCACCGTTCATCTTCGCCTTCCTCGTCTGCGGATCCTCCGCCTATACAACTGCCCGAGACTTTCTGGCAGTGCCATTGTTAGTGCGTTGACTGCGCGACTGACATACACGGACAACAATCTTGGAAGTCAAACCTTATCAGAAGTTGCTATCGTTGCTTGTGATGGGCTTTCTAGTGCGCATGAAGCTCAGCTGGAACGGCTACTACATAGTCGTTTACAGTATGATTAAGGACTTGATTATGTTTCTTTGCATTGGTCTCCATCGTCCTTGATATATTCTTGTACATTAGGTGCCTAGGATGAAGCATGCTATTGTAGAATTGAAAAAGCTGCGGCATCTAAGCATTGATGTAGATTGAAAACTCGAATTGTTCATGACTGATTTTGTTGAGCTTGGTTTGCGATCTCTGAATGGGTATGAGAGAAACAAAAACCAAGAACTTTCGAAATGCACGAACCAGCATTGTATTCTGCAAACCGGGCACCAACGCGTTCCGAATGTTTAAAGAATTTCTCGGAACAGTTGAGCACACAGCTTTCCTGGAACCACGTTAGAATTGGATAGAGTACATACGGGACACATGATTTACTTCCTTTGATGACAACGCTTTACTTGTGAAGTCATTGCAACATGTATTGAAACATTTTTCCACAACTGTTGCGTACATACGGAAGAAATCTTGCATCTGCCACACGCGTTTGAGGTTCTCGAGATTTTCAATCAAGAAACATACAGCATACCTGTTTCTTTTCAATGATTTTGTTCATTTGCGCTTGCTCTGCGCTGTTGAAGTTTGAGAAATCCATGTCAATGAAGAAACGTGAAGCGCTGCCTTAACATCGCGACGTCAGGCATCACGTGCACGTGCTAACAAAATTTCTTCGCATCCGCCGAGTCAGAATCATGACCATTCGATTATCAATCTCTTGTCCTCGTCCAGTTTCTCACAAAAAAAAGAAAGTAATCGAGATCTTCCTACCGACACTCGCAAGTCACTAGCTCTCTGTTCTTCCCTTTCTGTGGGTGATCAAAGCATGACAATGCCCTTCAAAGAAACTTTATCCCGTCTTGAAAATAGACGAGTTAAATCAACTCGACCTCTGATCCCTCCACAAATTCTGCAGGAAGATCTACCACTGTGAGTAATCCAAGATCAATCACGCACGTTCGCCGACGTCGCTCTGGTAGCACTCCTCCAGCTGTTCAGACTGTTCTCAAGGGACGTTCGGCTACGGAAAGTATCCTTCATGGTGAAGATGATCGCCTTCTCGTAGTTGTTGGGTAAGTTGTACTGTCCACTATTATATACATCTTCACCCTGATCTTTTTCCCTCCCCTTTCAGGCCTTGCTCCGTGCACAACGTTGATTCTGCACTTGAGTACGCTCGCAAGCTGCATGAATATGCTGAAACTGCAAAAGACGATCTCCTTATCGTCATGCGCGTCTACTTTGAAAAACCCCGCACTACTGTTGGATGGAAAGGTCTCATTAATGATCCAGACCTCAATGGTAGTTTCCAAATCAACAAAGGCCTGCGCTTCGCACGCGGTCTACTGCTTGAAATTGCAAAAATGGGTCTTCCAGCAGGTTGCGAGTTTCTTGATACGATTTCTCCGCAATATACGGCGGATTTGGTTACTTGGGGCGCTATTGGTGCGAGAACGACGGAGTCGCAGGTTCATCGTGAACTAACTTCCGCTCTGTCGATGCCTACTGGATTTAAGAATTCGACAGACGGAAGTATTGAAATTGCTGTTGATGCATGTCTTGCTGCTAGGAGTGGACATGTATTCCTCTCGGTAGGGAAAGAGGGTTTGAGCAGCATTGTTGAGACTGAGGTATATGGTTTTCATCATTGGGCTTCGATCCTTCAAGACTGACTTCAGCCAAAGGGAAATCCCGATGTTCATGTTATCCTTCGAGGAGGTGCTAAAGGTCCCAACTTTGCAGCTGAATTTGTCCGCGATGCTGGACAAAAGCTTGACAAGGTCGGCCTTCCTCAAAAGATTATGGTAAGTGTCTTGTTCTACATTTGTACCCTCTGCAACTGATTGTTCGGATAGATTGACTGTAGTCATGGGAACAGTCAAAAACAGTATCATAAGCAGGCTGACGTTGCTGAAAACATTGTATTTTTTTCCATCTTTTTGCAGAATTCGATGTCTTGACAGTCAATGATATAGGCTAAGCAACTCGAATCGGAAGACACTGCGAACTATATTATGGGCGTGATGATCGAGAGCAACTTGGTTGAAGGCCGACAAGATATCCCTGCAGCTGGAATGGCTGGTTTGATATACGGACAATCTGTAACGGATGCATGCATCGACTGGCAGACCACGGTACCAGTTCTTGAACGGTTACGTGAAGGGGTGCGTGGACGCAGAGAACGAATTAGGAATACTACCCAGCAATCAACACATGCCGTCTTTATTGATCGCCTTGCCCTGTAAGCAGTTCCAATGACAAATGCTCTACTTTAAGCCGATGGACGGACTTTCGCGTTCTATGTTTTCTTGCTATCGACGGTGACCCCATTTGGGAGTGCTAAGTCAGGTCGAACGAACTCCAAAATACTTGCAAGAATTTAATCATGCTCCCATTCACTCGATGTCAATATGCAATCACTTCAGAACAATGACAGCGACAACGGCACTGCATTTACCTTCGATATTCATACTCGGATCAAGTACATGTGGGTTTATCCGTAAACATGTATGTTATTACAGAGATTTGATATGGCCCGGGAAAAAGGAAGTCCCCCCTTTATTCTCTTCGTACCAGGGCAAGTCATGAGCTAGAAGAACTCGGACTCTTGGTATATTCAGCAGCTCTCGCACGCATCGAATGTGGTGCTCAGCTAATTCCTTGTCCTGGTGCGCGCTGCTATGATGATGCCCAGGGTGTCCGCATGCAATGGCAGACTCACCTGTGAGCAAGTTCCAGTGGTGGGCAGTGTCCCCAGCAAGATAAATCCAACCTCCGTCTGCACTTGTACGCGCGAGAAGGTTGATGTGACCCGAAAGGTGTCCTGGAGCATCGATGACGTAGATACTTCCATCACCATAAAAATTATGAGCGCGAGGGAAGGGCCCAATTGGTTCCCAATCCACAAGGAACCGTGTCCTCTCGGTGGGAAGGAGGTCGACTGCGAAGGATGAGTCGGGGTTGGATGGCCAAAAACCGTTAACAAAGAGATCATGGGTATCACCACCGACCACGAATTCGCTACGAGAGAATGGGACGGTATGCCCAATATGATCGAAATGAGAATGCGATAAACACACAGTATCGATATCAAGAGGAGACAAGTCTCCCTTTGCCAAAGAATCGACGACATCTTGAGGAACATCGACTCTATAAGTTGTCTTGATCCAGTTGACGATTTGGGATGGAGAGTTCTCCCAATCTTTGCGTATTCCAAGATCAAAGACTAATCTTTTCTTATTCACAGAATGCTGGAGGAGAAATGAGAGGGATGGATTTCGCTGTGGTAATGTTGACGTCGCATTGTTGATAAACATGCTAGGATTTAAATATACGTGGCCCGCTTCAAGCGCGGAGACAGCGCAGAATGGTTGATTCTCTGCTGGAGATGGAAGGGACATAGCAGTCAAGTCCCAAAACCTTGTGAGGTGGTGGTGGGATAAGAGTCAAGTAGCGTCCTATTTATCATAGACTAAGAGCCCGAGAAAACGCTAGATTTTGGAGGGAAACGAAGGCAGGCATGAGAACACTGTTCCCGTGTCTGCCTTCGTTTCGAATCCAATACTGGAGAATAATGCTCATGCTTGAGAACGTGCTTGAGAACGTGCTGACCTATGAATGATTACCTAATTATCCCAATAACTTTCACTTGGAGATTTCACTTGAGTTCTATTGATGTCTATTGATGTCATCTTCAAAATTAGACTCATGTTAAGAAATATTTGTGGCTGGCTGTCTTACTCCAGCGACCTCCCTATGTTTTTTCCGCCCGCGCTAATTGTGTTATAGTCAACGTAACCCAACTTATCATGTCATTGTATCGGGGAGGCTGGGACATAGATGTGAGCGGGAAGGTCAAATCTTCACGTTTCGAATTGACGTATGTAGGACTATGACCTTGTCCAAGAAATTGGAAGTGGTACTAGATCAGTTGTCCACAAGGCGGTATGCCGACGAGGACGACTTTGTTCCCGAGTTTTTGCAATAAAGGTGACGTACTGTTGTAAACCGTGGCTGTCGCTGTCTCATTAGCTGGATAGATTCCTTATGTTGGAAGGGATCTCTCCGACGAAGCCAGATATCCCCGCTACCTAGAACTGCACCAGGAACTTCATCATCCAAACATACTTGCTTTGTATTCAGTGATTCCACTTGGCATACAAGTCACGGAATACTGTTCACTGGGAAGCCTTGCTGAGGTTACGAGCTCTAAGCCGCTTTCGGAGTCCAGCGTTTTGCGTATTCTAAGGGGCCTCACTAACGCACTTGCTTATCTTCACGATAGGTCGATTGTTCATCGGTTGATTCAACCTGCCTTCATCCTACTGGATTTAAATCAAACACCAGTATGCGGCTTGTCTCCGTCATTCGTGTTCTAAATCGCTAACGAAGCCTCAGAAACTGTCACATTTTGAGAGCTCTTTTCGATTTCCTTCGGAGTGCACTCTTATACACCCTTGCACCACGGGATACACTGCACCGTAAGTACTGGACTGCTTTGTTATGCGTAGCTGATTTGTCCGTCTCAAGAGAAATCATCCAAGGGGAATCAGGAAGTTTTTCCTCGGATGTTTGGTCCTTGGGCTGTGTAGTTCTCTATATGCTCTCTGGCAAGCCACCTATCGTACGTTTCTGTCCCAAGACATGTAATTGCTTCTGACAAGTATTATCTGGCTTCAAGGCTCCTAACATAGACTCCATCTCTGAAAGGTATACTTGTAGCTCAACACTACGCAACATTGTCTCTAGTATGCTGTGCCAAGTTTGTTCCCGTCTTTCTGCCTTCCGAATCAGAGGCTCATTCTTGCAAGTAGCAACCGTCAGATCGCGTATCAGCTAGCATTCTAGTTTCGTCCATGATTTCTCACACACATCACAATATTCTTTCGGAAAGAGCAGGTGCCTTCCTCGGCATTGGCAAGGATCACACAGCCAAACCAATTATCCACCTTCGAGGAACTGGAAGTTATATGAGAGAACGACGCGTTTCGTTCGAGGGTATCGAGCATCAGCGATTCAAGCAATTATTACCTAGTAATACTGAAGGTGCAATCCAGGGATCCTACCCTCCGAGGCGTATCGTATCGGATCCAACTACACTCAGAATGAATCACAGAACTGATGGACACCCGTTCTTGAAAAAATCGGCTCTAATGGAGCCAGATGACAAGAAATTCTTGGATAAAGCCGTCGGCAATCCTTCCGAAGACATTGTAGCTCAGGGAAATGTTGAGAAACTTCCCTTTATTGACATATCATGTCTAAAGCCTCAATCCATCAAGTGCAAGGAGATTTTCGTCTCAGTACTCAAGAACAAGCATGTCTCCATCGAATTGAGTGACGTTTCAAAGAAGGAACTTGGAATAAAGGCCATGGTCGTCGATACCCTCCAAGATCAAGTAGAGCCTTGCATTCTTGTGCCTGTTTGGATCCTCACATTCCTCGTAGATCAAATTGTACGGGGATTTGGTTTCAGAAGATCACCGACGCCCCAATCCCCTGAAAGGTAAATACACAAGAGAAAATCTTCCAGCCGATCTCAGAAGGTTTTATCAACTGGCTTCGGGAGCGATCGGCCAAATGCGTAAGCGGACGCCCAAGGTGTGTTATCTTCTCCCTCTTCTACTTTCTTGACTGAGGGAGTCAAGCTCGTCGCTTACACAAGTGATGGAAAATTCTCTTTGATGATGAATGGCCCTCCCGGTGATGTTGAAGTATCGCTCTCTCAACTTGCACCGTTTAGCGCGTGTGATACCTGGTCGACCGATTGCGATGAATCTATCCTCCGCGTCCGATACTCCCGAGATGAAGGTTTGATTGAATTCAGACGATTTGTTGGAGGACTAGACGGTAAATTTTGGACAAGGAAATGCATGATGTCCGTCTTCAATCCTGCAGAAATTTCACAGACTGAGTGGGCTAGACTCGACTCTACTGAAAAGGCTGGGCTGGAGCGCCTGATCCAGTTTTCAGAAGCCAGCAAGATTATGGCCCTGGATACAAATTTTAGCGCTCAACGGCTATCAGCACCATAATATGCCGGAATTGGCAAGCACCGATGGCCAGCCGTAATTACCCTTGCTGCTTTGATACCTCGATGATCAACGAAACTTCATTCAATCTCGGAATCTTCCACTTCTTTGTAGTCTTTCGGGTATGAGAAATATCTAAACCGATATTTTTCACATATCAACCTGTGTTACCTCCTTCATCCCTATCGTAATGACGTTCATGCATTGAACGTTGGCATTGACTTTTATGTGAATCTGGTGGGCGTAGTCAGATCTACTCTTTCCAGATGATAGATAGCCGATTTACAGAGACGGGTCATAATTGCAAGATACCAGTACTTTTATGTATTCATGAAAACACGACGGCATGAAATACCCGTCCTTGAGTCTGCATCACTACGCTTTCCTCCTGTCGTATGGCCCCGATATCCCGAAATGATAACTTGTTGACGCTCGGCATATGGAGACCACCCGTGAATCTATTCAACCGCAAGCGAATACTGATTTATACACAACATCTCTCCGAGCATCCACGGATTCCATTCCTTTGATAGTCCTGTCTGGATATTATGAAAGCAAACTTTTACCACTGGCAGAGGGGAGCACCAAGCCGATAAGGAAGGTCTGAAATGTCTTGTTCATGAGCTGATCCCTTGCGAGTCAGGACAAGTAAGCGGACGTACACATCGGCCACGTTGATAGACTACCACGAAGATCAACAATCATGCAATGACAACTTGATACAGAAGTCATTGGCTGTCGAAAAGAAGACTACGCATGTTTCACTCAATAGCTCGATTTGCAGATGGATGGTGATCTCTTACTCTATGCTTTTCGATTGAGCTAATTTTAACTCCTACAAGAAGATTTACTGTTCTCGTGTAATTGCAGCCCGTATGTTCCATGAATGATCCTAATCTTCGGATCTCTAACGGCAGTTTCCTCTCCACCTCGGTGCTCAGGATTATGTGTCAGGCTAGTCTCAATATTTATCTGCCAGTAGTAGGGACCTTTCGCTATTTGTTTGAATCGCGTCGCTGAACACTCAGTACAATCAGCGACGCTGCCACAATGCTTTTTTGCGATACTCTTTCCTCAGTGATGACCTGTAGACTCCAGCGGTGGAACCGACAATAACATATCTGTCTCTGACTTCAAAAGTACCAGGAAGCTGTAGAATATCGTGAAAGTCTACTGGACTACAGAGCAACCCCGTTGGAAACAAAACAAATGACACGTACCGCTGTCTTATTAATCTCAAGTTGGTACGTCTCGAACAGATATATCCATTGTTGCAAGGTCTATCTATTTGCTGACTGGCAATCTGAACTCAGTCCAAATCATATATTCTCTCTCTCTCTACCAATCCTTTGGCGCCCTATCCACAGACAAAGAATTTGCCGACTGATGGATCATGGTCACTAACGCGGTCGTTAAAGGATGGAGACCAGCTATTAACATGAATGTGCTCCATGGCCGCCTTGTTCTTGTATTTCATGATGGCGGGAGACACGAAAGCGTGATCAAGTTGCTCTGAGTTTTGGTCATAAACGTAGGTATATCGTTCCACAGGTGGAATATCGACCATTTCATCGAACTCAGTCAGGAGTTTCGTAAGTGGCGCAAATACAGACCGAGTCTGGATAAACTCGTTGAAATCGCCAGCAATAATTACCTTCGCTTTGGGATCGTGGTCAAGCATGCTGGCAATGAAATCCTATCGTAGATTTTCAGTCTGAAGGTCTATGAGATCGACTAATCACCTACGGCCACTATGGCAACTTGTTGTCTGCGAGTGTCAACGGGTAAGTTGACAGGAGGTCTGGCATCACCTTGCGTCGAAGAACTACCACCTTTAGAGCTGAGGTGGACATTGATAGTATAGAATTCCTTCCCACTAGGAGTTCGCCAACCACCCACAAGAGGCTTGCGTGTAGAATGCCATGCTGGATTTGCGGGATCGATGCGACCAGGATTCAGGCTTGGGAAATAATTCACCTGAATGTGCTATGCATTGGTTATAGGACAAGCCTCACCTCAGCGCTAACCCGTGGGTATTCTTCCTGACCTCGATGGGATCCAGTGGTCCGCCTACTGGTTTACCAGGAATGAGCTCGAGCTTTTCCGGTCGATAACTTGATGACTCCAGTCAAGGCATAAGACAACATAAGAGGAGGCTTACAGGAAAACTGTTCGGATATTCCCACCAGGAACCCCACCATCTTGTCCATCGACAGGGTCAATCTGAGTATAGTTGTATACCACACCACTAATCCTTTCAATAGCATTGATCAAAGTTGCCAGGGTCACATCCGCTGCAACGGTCCCATCGTTATTCTCACCGGAGTTATCTTGGATTTCTTGGATGAACAGTAGGTCGGGAGTCTTCATAAGGTCGACTATATGTGAAGCAACGTTAGGTATATGTGTCGAGGTTGGTGCCATGTTTTCAACCTGCAAGCAAATCAGCTTCAACCCAGGTGAGGATGCAAGATGGGCCAGACATTATAGTCACCGAAAGTTACGGTGCAGGGGTCATGGTCATTTGACAAAATTCTGGTGGGAGAGATTTTTCCCCTGGGCCTCGAGATGATCCAAGGAGCAGTCAATGGGAGCACGTAGAAAAAACCGAATCTTCAAGGAACCTCAGGAAAGTCCTCTGGAGAGTCAGGACAGATGTAAACTCACTGGTAGACGACGGGACCTGTGATATCGGTCAAGCCAACACCAACGGCCATGGCAGGGTTCTTCGTTCCATCAAGAGGAGAACCTATGATGACGGTTTCGGGATTTCCATCTGGTATACCATTGGGACCTTTGTAGGGTCATGAGTACACGAAGTTCACATGGGCATGGGAAAGGTCGCCCTACCGAAAGTGATAGAAATACCTCCGCGACCATTTTTACCGGTCACTGGCCAATCACCATAAACCCAGAATTCCCCAAACTGGTTCTCGAAGTTGGTAGCAAAAGGTTTGCGAATGGTGACAATCTGTCCTTCCAAGCTTTCCCAGAAATCCATGCCGTAGAGGTGGGGTCGTAGTTCGGCATTCACTGTGTCGATACGGCTGGCATTATTAGGGACTGAAAGAAAGCCATCATGCCCGACATCAAGGACAGACAGATATTGAGTAGGTGGACTGCGATCTCTCCCGAGGACGACAATAGGGAAAGTGTTGTTTGAAGATTGAACGACAATGTTGGTTGGAGAGTTAATTTCAGTCCCGAAAAGGTTGTTAGGGGAGCTGCTTGAACGAAATTCCTCAACCTTCCCGTCAAGACTGATCAGATCGCCCACATTGACTTGTTCAAGGATTGAAACTGAGGTTGTAAAGACTTGAATACCATGGGAGATACGGATATCATGAGGTTTGCTTTCTTCAAGGAGGTAGAATCCACTGGAACCCTAGAAATACAGCTAAAAAGGATTTCTGACAATAAAAATTATCACTCACTTTGGCAGTCACTATACCTGTGATATTCTGAACAGACTGGCCAGCAAGAGGGCTCAGGTATCGGTAACCTTGAATATCGGAGATTGTGGTGCCTGAGATTGCTGAAAAACACGTAGCGGCAACTAAGAACGAGTGGAGTCGGCCGATCACGAAATTCATGGCGCTTTGAACCATTTTGAACTGGGAACAAACCCCTTGGAGGATCTGTGAAAAGGATACATGCGTTTCTTAAGTATCGCGCCGGCCGGCATGGAAGAGGTAGCACCGTTCGAACATGTGTTGTTTCATCCACTGTCATTGGCTGGATTTTATCAATGTTCACTGTTTGGTTGATCGAAGATTCAAATTTAACTGGCCTCAGTAGATTAAGATGAACTTTTTTGTTTCACGTTTTGTATTCATAACTATGCTACACGATGTAGACACAAAAAAGTAGGTGTATCGAAGACATTGCTCGTTGCACGCCCCCCCTTTCACCCCTCTGCTCGTCCCGACCCATGTAGCAATTATCTTTCTAATGTTTGTATAATCAAAGAGAGCCGTGATTTACCACACACTACCATAAGGGGCCTCACCAAAATTCAGCCCGCTGACAGTTAGGATGGTCCCAACCTTTTGGGAACATTTTTCCATGTCTATGAATATGTTTCGCGCTAGATTCAGGCCATAAGTACAACCCCAAAGGCTCCGAACTGTGAAAAAAGTGAAAGAGTAAGCCTTGATCCCTCAGTTTGCGCTCGAGAGCACGATAAATGAGAACTGCGACTTGCCCATCGACACCACCCACTCGTTTGGCGTTAGTGAAGGCACGGTCTCCAATCACTTGTTGCAGACAGTCATTCCCAGGAAGGCCAAAAAAACTCCAAAATCTGATCTGGGTTGTTGAGAGAGTAAATCAAAAACTAACTTGAATCCAAAAGGCGAAGTTAAACTAGGGGGAGGAGATGGATAATGGAGCTGTATTCTGTCGCTGAGGGATGACGGAGACATTCACATAGTTGCCTTGGTTTTACTGTGATCCATCTGTAGAAATGAATAATCGGCACAAAACTCTCACAAGGGACTTGAGCGAAAAGGCTGATTCTAAAATATACATAAATGCAACGAGTAGGGCAAAGGTTACATGCCTGACCAGTGGCCATCTTTTGATGATGCTATATGATCACCGGGACATTCATCAAACATTCATCAAGTAACTTCAAAGGCAGACTCCGATTAAGGTCTGGATCGTTCAAAACATTTCATGCAGTGAAAGTTAAAAACATGTTTCATGTCCCGGGGTCAACTTCTGACTTCTGACATGTGAGAAATCATCAAGGATCGCCTGACCTCTAGCCGTTCTCATGAAAGCCAGAATTCTCTCCTAACTACAAGCACCACATATGCCATTAGGGCTTCGTGATAGTATCAAGAGGAGACGTCTGCTAGATCCTCAAAGACAGCAACAGGAACAATTGTGTGAAAGAATTAAGGAGAATCTATATGCGGACCTCGGTCCCATCCTTTTTTGAAAGTTTATGAACATCTTGTTCTGCAGACATCGAATTAGAATTTGAAGGTAACGGAAGTCGAAATCAGACTCACGAATACCCCATATGTATGCACGAAGGTCAAGGAATTCTGTCAGAGGGCTCAGAACAAAGAACTGCAGTTGCGGAGAGATTGTAAAACTTACCAACATGCAGTCCATCGTACAATTTTTTTACCTCAGCTCTTACGCGAGCGATATCGTCTTTTGAGGCCGAAACTTCACCCAACGCTTTGAGATCTTTCTCAACTGCCTCAATTCGCCTGACGTGAGCAGAAACCTTGTGTCGGATACCAGTGTCAGCTGCAGCGATTCGATCATTAGATTGTGTATGTGTGTACCAACCTTCTCGGTGGTCAGTCTAAGTTCCTCAACACTAGCCTGCAGCGTAGCTGAAGCCTTCTGATATTCATCCAAGAGGTGATATGCGGCATATGAGGAGGCAAGAGAAAATCCAAGAAGAAATCCGAAGATTCTGTCAGCACAACGCCTAAGCTTTTCTATGCACATTGGGCTGAAAGTTTGACATACCCTCCTCGAATTCCACCAACAGGTTTCTTTTGGGTTTGGACGATATTCCCTTGCCTCACAATGGCTGAACTAGTCAGAAATCGACGACTTGAGTGGTGGACAGTAGCAGTGCGCAGAGGATATGCAAAACGGAGGCTCGAGGCCATTGAAGCCCTACACGACGTCGCGAGTATCAACACCGAGCTGTGAACATTTTCCAGTGATCACGTGTTTGCACTGAAGTTCCGAAATGGCTTTACTCTTAATTGTATCGCTCTTCGGTAGTTAGGATGTCATCCAGTCAAGGGCCGAAACGCAAAAATGGGGCAGACGAATTGACAGGACGAGAGAAGAAGAAACAAAGAATGAGCGTGGCAAGGACAATTCCTGTTCAGCCTTCTCCAGTAGTCTGCCCTGGGAGTGGTGTAGTAAATGGTGTGTATATATGATTTCACAGGAATTTGAACTGATATACGAGCAAGGAATGGCCGGTCTGCCAAGTGCGATTGATGTCGAAAAGTTTGCTGAGGTTTGTGAAATATGACCGTTCGATCCCCATGACTTACACACCGATAGGCGAGAGCATTCGAAATTGATGCCATGGAGAAGGCCATAAAGACTGCAAGGTATTAAGACAGGTTTCCCTGGCTGCTGGTTTGACAGCGATTACTCAAGTGGCGCCTCAACCCAACGAGCATGGCAGGCTCTTCCTAGGCATCTACGTCGCAGAGCTGCAAGTCACAATGTTCGTCGTGTCCCTGCGCGACTCAGAGAGAAGGCTAGAGCAGAGGTAAGCAAGATACGGCTCGATATACTTGACTGGTCTTATCTTTTTCTTTCCATTAGATGGACCCCATGCGAAAGAAACTTCTTAGTCGGAAATTACCAAAGGCAGGAAGGACGAAAAGAGTCTCAAAAACTACCTCATTCCTGAAACGACAACGTACAATTATCTAGCATGCAGTGGGGTAATGGTGCTGACTTTCCTTCAGGCGACAAGAATTGGCTTGAGACTCACCTCTGGCATGCTAAACGAATGAAAATGGAAACCATGTGGGGTTATCGATTGGTATGTATCGATTATAATGCCAATTGTGATTCATGAGATTGACGTCGTGATAGGCGGTTCATCCCACAGAAAAATCGTTCCGTCCGTCACACCGGGCTTCAATCCAAGGCTCTATTCTTCATGACGCCTCCTATTTTGCTACACTCGAAATGAAAGGGCCCAAGCCTGTACTTATCGCCATTCTTGAACTCGTCTGTGATCCGCAGGGACCGAGCCCTGGTGCTGTCCGGTGGGTATCTCGTCACCATGTTGATTTCCCTACTTATCACAAATCAACTCGAAGCTGGGTGACTGGTTCTCGTATTTTCAATACTCATATATATGAGTGTAAAGCATATCCTTTTGGTTTGATTGGACCTGCTACGATTATGTGGCGCCCTGTAAATTCCCAGACAGGAGACCAGGTTCAATGTAGATTTACACAGAAGGATAAGAGAACAATTGTCGAGGGGCAAAAGACAGTTTCCTCCGAAGCCGATAACAATCAGTCGAGAACACTGTGGCTACGTTTCCATCCACTTATATTTGATGGTGTCACTCGGGAACTACGAAAAGCCACATCTGAGATTCTCGCTCGACCAAGTTGGTCAATTGGCGAGACTGAAGTTGAGATCGCGGATATAAGAGAACAAGTCAATGCATTTGAGATAATGGGGCCCAAGTCAAGTCAAGTTCTGAGAGGTGCATTGACTGCAGTCAATGCAGATGATAGAGCCGATTTTAAGGTGGTTCGTACATCCTTCTATCGAGGAGTTGACATGTTTGATTTTATTGACTCTTCCTCAGTTTTGGTCATCTTTATCCAGGATTCAAACACCCGGTTCGATCCCTCGGGGTACAGTAATCGGGTTCACTGTAATTGATCCAAGGCTGAAGTATGTATTCTGTCCCTAGTTCTACCTCATCGCTGACCACAATGCAGCTTTCCCCCAAAGAATGCACCCATTGAGTACAAAGAGGAGACGGTATCCATTTTCCCCAGTGCAGATCTTGCAAGAAGCGATATATGGGAACAGGACATCCGCAAAACGTTATCAAAGCCACGTTACAAGAAAAAAAATCTTGATGAACGTCGTGCCAAGGTCAGTGTACCTTTCATTCCCGACCATTAGCCATGTTCCTTCCTGAACTAGATTCGGCATAGAACCTCGTGCCTGGAACTGCACTTACCCCCACACAAAAAGACGATTGTATACCCTTAATTCTCATCCGACGCACGCTTGAAACTCCAGGCGCAGAGAGTCGATCAATCCATGGCTACACCCTCTTACTTCCTGCCGGATGGTCAATGGCATTCTGGAATTCTCTTATATATACCGGGACTAGGGTTGGTGGACAACGTGAACGGCAAACCCAGGCTTATGAAGCTGGTACAGCTTATTTTCCTCGAGACTATCCTTCCTCCTCTGTCTACAAGGAGTGGGCGGCAAGAAAAGCAAGTGAAGAGGAAGCAGTCTGGCTCAGGAAGCCCCCAGCAAAGAGAGTCAACTACGAAAAGTTAGGCGTGAGGAACCCTTGGCAAGCAGATTGGGAGGTCATTCTCGGGTTGAAGGAGGCTGAACCCTTCATCCAGCCCCAACCTGGTACAAAATCAAACAACCAAAAAAAAGGAAAGAAGAAGGAAAAGGGTCAGGAGTTCACAACAACTCAAAGAGGTGATAGCGTGAATAACGCGCGGGCTCAGGACGATGAAGTTCTTATTGACATGTCTAACGACTCAAAAGGTATGGAAGTCTGTGAGCCGGAAGTGAAACCCTGGCTCTTTCGAGGTTTCGATGTCACTCGAATATTTGAGCTTTTTGATCAAGGCAATTCTGGCTCAGAACTCCTTGCCGAAATGAATCGATTGCGTCAAAAACGGTCATTTGAACCCCTCAGCTCCTCGACTAGTGGAGACGATCTGCTCAATCATGCTCTGGTGAATGTAAAAGTGATCATGTTCAGGGAGGGTGTCCCGGAGGACATGGCTATGATTTACCGGGTTCCGGACGAGGAGACTACGATATGGGAACAATTGATCGTAGGAAACAAAACAACGGTCACACCACTACAGGTAGCTCTTGCGCTTGATTGGATTAGAGTGCTTGGTAGCTCATTCTTTGTCTTTAGATGGCCAATAAACGAGCGCCTGAGGAAGATATTATCGGATATGTTACAACAGGTCGCTATTCTTTATCAAGAGGGGAAGGTTTTGCCCTTGGTGCGATCCCTCTGATCCAATTTCTCGAACTACAAGCTCAACAACGACGGTATGCCTTCCCACCTATTCCTCAGGATTACTTCTTATAGTCCCTCAGTCTCCATCCTGGTCAATCGAGAGATAAACTCACTCTTCTCGTCAAAGTACGCAATATTGATGGTCGACAATGTCGCGCAGCTCATCTCAAGATTCTCGAGTACGGGAGCTGGATACTCAAGCATCAAAGTTGATGATCTGGTCTAAGAATTACATAGAAAGGGGCGAGGATAGCACGTGGATAAAAAGATGTTGATATTCATGCTAGTACTGAATTGCGAAAGCGAACGAAGGTAACACCTCCAAGATGATAGTATCAGATATGAGAGGTAAAGAGAGTGAACGATATAAGTACGAGCATGCAAAATGTGACTCAAAAAGGACGATGAAAAGCGGCATTCCCAGTTATGTGATCTTCCATTTGTCTACAGCAGCCTGTACCAGTCTGCCCATCTCTGCTTTCGCTTGCTTCTTCGCGCTGGCGGTGATGCCATCTAGTACATCGATAGCCCCTGGAGATGTCTGAAGTGGATCAAACTCCAAAACTTGGCCGTCCTTCGTGGGTATCGATACTAGTGCTGAGAATGACCGTGGTATCGGGGGCTTGGGTGTTACATATGTTTCATGTAGCAGATGCGTAGTTGGATATTGTGACGTCGAGTTCAATGAGGTATTTTGCGCGGAGATACGGGATGTGGTGGTTGCTTGTGAGGCAGTGTGAGAATCAGACTGGGAATTCGCGCGACAATGACTATTGAGGGTAGAATTAAATGCAATAGATGGGTCTCTTCGAATGATGATGCTATTTTTCGATCGGGTATTTGATGCTTTTTCATCTGCTGAGCTTTCAGAATGAGATGATTGCAAGGTATGGGTTTCTTCTGCTTCTGCTTGTTCAATGCCTTTGAACCAGCCTATGCCAAATTGGTATGGATTAGCAAGCGGGGATCCGTTAATACTGAGCATGCTTTCGTCTCTCCTCGGGAGACGTATGGTTGGTGGTAAACCATTGCTTCCATTAATACCTGGTGGAGCCTTGCTATTTGGGAACTTGATGGTCTTGAGTGGTAGTGAAGGATTGAAATTTGAGCTTGAAGGGAAACGTTTCGTGGGAGATGTCGGCCGTGATGCGCTTCGAGGGTTGGATGAGGTGTACAAACTAAAGGGTGGTCTTGATTTCGAGGGACTAGGTGATGGAGGTATACGGGAGACTGTGTTTGACTAGAAGAAAAACCTTAGCACAAGGAATATTGAAGCAGAGAGTGGCCAACATACACCGGTTCGTATTGAGGATTTGTTGGATGCTGAAACCAGTCGCTTCCGTGGAGTAGCTCCTGGCATCTTTGAGAAACTTGTGATCTTGTTGGGCGATGGAGAAGGTGCCATCCGAGCTGGTCAGGAACATGAGGACTGCAGAAAGGAAAAATGAGATTCAGATTTACCAGACTTGGCTGCCCTCGAACTCTCCCCGTCTTTGGTGAAGCTCCTCTCCATCTCTGCCTCAACACCTTCGACCCATTTTCTCTTTCGTGCGTTCTTATCTATCTCTCCAAAGTGCGCATCGGCGCCCGCGGCGACAAGTCTCTCTGTCTGAAAGCCCCGCAGCGCATCTTGGACATTACCCTGGTATTTCTCTCCAAATTCGCGCATTGTCATGGACCTGACCTGCCGAGGTATCCGGGATACTAGGCCTTCTTGGTGGATGGTAAAGTTTTCTAACCGATCTGCGAGCCATGATTCGAATTGGCGGGTTCGGTGAGCGACTGTTGATAGTGATTACAACAGCTGCACTCGCAATGAGACAAAAACTGACCCTCAATGTCGAGGTTCGCAATAAGTTGGTGCCTCTCCTCATCGGTATACTTGCGGTGGGTGTTCATTGTTGATGGCAACAAAGCGTACAACCCAAGTTATACTGGTCATGTGATTCACAACTCAGCCTAACAACACTAATACTAATATGTATCTGACTTTCTCTTTAGTTCCTTGGCTTTGACCTGGTTGTACATAAATCTTAGAACCTCAAACACCAAGTTTGAGATCATAACATAAGGTTGAAGCTGACCCAATACTCATCCAGACACAACACAAGTCTCCATTTCATTCCATATTCCCTCACTTGACATAACATGGGTGTCACAGAGGAAAATACAGAGAAATGGAGTAGCATAAAATAAAAGAATAAATAAAAAATATCTCTGGGCTCCAGCAAGAGGCTCCAGTTAAGGATTTCAGAAGAGTTATATGCAAAGGAGCACAATGGGATGGTGTTCAGGTCTAGCAGTTCAGCTCTAAAGCTTGGCTAGTCTGCTGGTTTAAGTCCTGAGGATAGAGTATCCTATAGTTCAAGAGAAAACCAAGAGAAAGAAGAGAACTGTTGTCCTCTCTTCACTTCACTTGTATTTATAGTCCTACCATTACATGAACTTGTAACTACTTGTAACTAATGTGAGTCAAGAGCATTACAAGGAAGAGTAACTATGTGTTACAAGGAAGAGTCACAGTATTACAAGGTAGTGTCACTGTGTGTTACAAGGAAGATAGACAAGAGAAGAAGAAGAAGTTTGAGTCAGTAGTCTGTTACTATTTGTGACAAGAAAAGTGACTGTGAGGAGTTGCTCCTCAAAAGGATAAATGAAGTATTTAATCAGTGTCTGGACCAGGAGATAATAGCACTGAAGAGAAATCTAGATTGATTCCTCTTGTTTCAAAGTCCCAGAGATAATCGAGCCATATCTGGTCTTCCATGAGTAACTTTGTAGAATCCAGAGTTTCCATAACATCTTCTATGACTTGTTTACTGATCCCAACTTTACTCCTATGTTAAACCATGGAGAAACTAAATCTACAACTCAAGGTATGGATCTGATGGCTTGTCCTCTAAGTCTAAGTCCAAACCAAGTCCATCATTGATTACTTCTGTGATCTGTGGGGTTTTTTCTTCCTCCAAGTATATATTTGTAATGATATGGCCTCAGGCCTTCTGTCATAGTCAGTCAGCAGCTGTCATTGATGAATGGCTGTGGAAGTATGGAATAACATCCTAGAAATGTTAAGTGTCAAGGAATGACATGGGAACAGTTCTCTGATAGAGCTATGTGTATTAATGACAAATGGACCCACAGTAGACATATCTTGGAAACTTAGGACAATTATAGTGTTAGGTAACTAGCCACAAGCAGCAGCAGTACCAATTTAGAAAGGATTTAGGGAGAGGATTCAGAAAACGGGGTACCACTCAATAACTAGGATGTCAAATGAGAACTTGATGAGTTCTCCTGGTATTACTTCTAACTATTTATACAAAGTATCTACTAGGTTGTCCACATGTATCTAGGAAGTATTTATGTACATTACTCCTATGTCTTGTCTACT
>Ga0153986_1000212_pt1 | contig 18860 bp, 14 predicted proteins | sample TSGA070MetaG_FD_104724 | JGI IMG/M metagenome (GOLD analysis project Ga0153986, IMG submission 104724) | Attine ant fungus gardens microbial communities from Georgia, USA - TSGA070 MetaG | ecosystem: Host-associated > Fungi > Mycelium > Unclassified | place: USA: Georgia, Alexander Wildlife... | reverse complement strand
GAATTCTTGAGATAAAGAAAAGGGTAAATCAAAGGTAAATTTTTCACTGCCCCCCTCTCCAATGTGGGGGGGGGCTCTTTATACAAAAATAGTTACATAGTCTATCCTTAATTGAAAGAGGACCGGGGACCTGGCCAGTTGACCTAAAGTACTGGCCTGGTCCTCGTCACATAGCTATCCCTACCAGTTAGACTAGTCCCTATATAGTAACACATATAAACAGGTCTCGGAGACTAGTTGAGGAGGACGCTTTCTTGGTGGTAATAAGCGTCCGGTCTCTACAGACAGAACCTCATAGTTTGACGATGTGGTGTTAATACAGTATCTGGCTGTCATACTGAATAGGAAACATCCTTATGGCTTCAGTGAACAGGCCGATCAGACTAAACATATGTTTATACAAACAACTGGATAGAGTCGACTGTTGATACAGGTACAGGCTCACTCAAAACATCCTCATTCTCGGTCAATCCCCTGTTAATCGTCTCCTTGAACTCTTCCTCGAATTGTTTCATCTCGCTTGATATCGCCTCCAGTGCCGATCTCCTTGTCCAAGTCGCAAATGTTACCTCATTATTTTCCATTTCGAATGAAGCAATTCCGAGGCCAACATTAGCAATGGGTAGTGGCAACAACAGATCATACCCCATGAACGTTTGAACTAGTCGAACCCGCTGGTACGTGGCTTTAGCCAGCGCCATCGACTTGATATGAGTCGATTGTCCCATCAAACGGATATCACTGACACCCATACTACCTCCTCCACTAGGCGAAAGCGGAGGTGGTGGAATAAGCGCCGAAGGTGAAATTGGGCCGAGATGAACAATACGGCGATCCTGTTCATGGACTTGAAGATATGGTACGGCACCTTGTTTGGGCGTTGAGGGTGGTATCGTAGGTGATGTATACTGATAACCTGGTATCCGAAGTTCGCTAGAACTCGAAGTGGGTATTTCTAGTGAAGTTGACCGATTCATACCAGGTTCAAGGTGGATGGAGGGAGTAGAAAGTCCGTGATTCATGGTTGGTGATCGACTGGCACGAGGTGATGAGTCTGGGGATGGGGAAAATGCAGAACGCCTTGGTTTCGCAAAGACGGAAGTAGAGACTCGACGGGTCCTAGGAGTCATACTGGGAGAGGCAAATGGACTCTGGAATCGCTGCCGAAGCTTCAGCTCTTGATCAAGAGCCACGACTTTCTCAACCATGAATAAACGCAATTGAAGCCTCAAAGGTGATCGATATGCACACAAAAATTCGAAAAGGGACCACATGGCATAATCAATCACTCGCGGCGGCGAGAAGGGAATTGCAACACTACTGTCTGGATTACGCTGTTGCGGAAGATCAAAAAATGAGGGAGATCGCCCACTTCTGTCTACGCTACATCGCGGTGAAGGAGATGGAGAGAGCATCGGTGGAGTTGGGATAGAAACAAGCCTACGAAACGCGAAATCGGCATTGCCGTCCATAAGCGCCGATTTGAGGAATACGGCTAAACGTTGCCACAAGTTTGGAAAAGTCGAAGAGATTTCCAACTCAGCTCTGACGACGATGATTTTGATAATCTGAAGAGCTGTAGTGAACGTTGCTAGGTGTGCCTGCCATTGCATCTCTTCTCCGTTCCTTTTTTCGCGGGATTTCGACCGCGAGAATGGAAGGCTTTCGGTATCTCTGAAGTTTTTTTGACAAGCAGTCATAGCATAGAAAAGGATCCTTGTCCAGGCGCTTGTTATCGCTTTGTTGTGCCATGTCTCAATCTTTCTGCGTGAAACTAGTTGACCAGAGGTTCTAAGCGTCAAGGCGAAGGGGATGATCACTTTTGCAAGAAAGTGGAAAGTGGGTTTCCGTTTCTCAAGTTCTCCAGTTATGTCTGAGCCACAAAGGAGGACAGCTTCCGCAAGTAAAGATATAAAAGCCATACAGGAATGTGTCCGCGGCGGTCCGGTTTCTTCAGTGATCACCTCGCATGCTTCTAGCCCCGCAATACATATCTCATGAACAACGAGCCTCGTAAATGAGAGGTCTTGAGCATAAAGTGGTATACAACACAATTGAGTAATGGTTTCATAAACGGAAGTAAAATCGAGAGTTGTGTTGTATGTGAGAATGAAGGGGGATATCTCCTGAATAAAAGGTATCACATGTTTGGGCTTTGGGGTATCTTCACGTAAAAGTACAAGCTTTGCGAGATCAGCAAAAAGTGCCGATATCAATTCCAACATCTCCGAAGGTGCTCCTTTGAGAATAATCCTTGCAATCTCAACCGATCGTTTGGCCATTCGAGGTGGGATATGATATCCGGCCTGGCCAACAACAACCAGGGCAGACAAGAAGTCCGTCATCATGATAACGGGATTACTTGTCGCTTTCCCTTTATCTGAGGCCTCTTGTCCAGGTGCTGAGCCAACCAGCGTGTCATCCACTTCGTTTTCGCGAACTGTATCACTGTTTTCGGCAGCTTTAGATTTCGAAAATATCTTGATAAACATCTCACTCAGGGCTTCTAACCCCTCCTGTAGCACGCTTCTTGCCTGCGGTGAGGAATTATAGAGACGAGGAGCGAGAAAGCGGAACATTCGCATGAATTGTTGTGCTCGCAGGATAGATGGATCATGAGCGATGATTGTCAAAAAGAGCTTCACAAAATCTTCGATACGCAATCTTGAACTCTCATAAGAATCAGGGATCTCGAAAAAAATCTGCCCACTCGTTTGGGCTTCTCCACGGCGCATAACCGTGATGAACGTCTGTGGTTTGTCCTCAGCTACATGGAACAAAAACGCCTCCTTTTCCTGTAATTGATTCATGCCATGTATACCTGCCGGATCAAGTTTGGTAGGAGAAACACCACTCTTGAGCGAATAAAAAAGGTCGTAGACTCGGGCGGCATATTGCACCCCATCTATCTCTGGCAATGCAGCTACACGCACTATGGCATCTAAACTCTGAAAGAGGAATGCCTCGCGATGAAGAGCATAGAAACGATAGACAGCATACTCGATGGCGAGCCGAATTCCAATATTCTGATGTGATTCAGCATACACTTTGACAAGCGCAGGCATGAATAGTGCGTATCCGCCCCCGGACGTGAATAATCGACGAAATCTCGCACTGGCAACCATGAAAGCTTATACAGTTGTAAAATTCAAGCTCGGGTCATAAAAAATGACAGGGCTTACCAATGAGAACATGTCCCACAATACCAATATCATCCCCATGAGCTAACAAAATCCTATTCATTCCGAGCACAAGTTTTGCCATCTCATCTCTATCATTCGAGTTCCTCGACATACTCCGGAATACTTGTGCAACTAGCGTTACATAGCTCCGTGCCAACGCCAATGATAATACACTCAACCTCTTCTTCTCGGTAGATTCATCAGGACCAAAGGGTTTTTCTCCGGTAAACGGTACAAAATCGCTCAATTCAAGTGATCTTCCATTTTTTTTCTCATCTCCGTCCAATGTCGGTGTGACAAATCTCGGCATCGTCTTTCGTACAAACACAACATCCTGAGCACTCTTCTTCAACATCTCAACAAACATCATGTTTTGCGCTATCCGTATCATCACCACCTTAACTAATTCCCCCTGTACTGCGTACTGCCCATCTAGGCTAGTTTCCAAGTTCAAACCACGAGGAAACATTGGTCCGCTAGGCACACCCACATGGTCAAACCACAACGACCCATACGGAATCAGGAAATGCTCCATCTTCGACTTCTTGATTTCTCTCATTGTCAAATCCCCAACATACATTGCCAGCCTCGCCATTATTGGAACCGCCAGCGCAAAAGTAGCGAGTGCATCTCCAGTTGCAGCAGAGACCATAGTATTACCATCGCGCTCCGCAGCGGAAGGATCTGTCTGCCGTAATGTGGACTTCAATAGTCCAGCAAGATCATTGAACAACATATGAGCCGTAGGAGGAGGAATCATGTGCTGCGTGTGTAATAACGCAGTAAAAATATTGATGGCCTGTCGAGTGTCCTTCTTTGCTGAGTCTTCATAACCATGTCCTTGATCATCGCACAACAAATCCAACATAGGTCGAAGCAGCAATAGAGGATCATTCCGCATCATATCGAGTAATGTGTCTCGTGCAGCGGAGGCCACAATAAAACTTGCGTCAAATACCATTGTTGCCAGGATCCGAAAGACGAGTGATAGAGGGGGCACAAAAACAGGTCGACGTTTTGCATGCGTAGGCCCTCCCGAGCTCGAATTCCGCCTCAGAAGATTTTCCTCCCTCGGTCTGTCAACTCCACCAACTGGTCTCAAGGGACTAGAAGTGATGAGTGGAGTCAGCTGTCCACCAGAGGACATAGTGGGCGAAGTCAACGTAGGGGAGGACACCGGCGTTGGACCAGGTTCCGATGTCCTTTGCAGATCCAACTTCTCCGTATAATTCACAGGCAAGAGCGATAGGGGTGTCCTAATCCACAGTTCATTCTCATCACCCTTATCATCATCATCCACCCAACCGATCTCAATCAACTGTTTCTTTAATTCGTCAGGAATCACATCTTTCTTGATCTTCCTTTTCCGGGACCTTGAAACATTACTACCGGAGGCTTGAGTCGACGTAACACCTGGCAGAGTGAATGCCGACGCATGGTTTGCGTCGTTATAAATATAATTCGGTGATCCCATGTCTGTCCGAACAAATGGCAACGGCGCTCTTGCGAGCTTAAATGGCCTATGTGTGCGATCCATAAGAATGTTGTGTGACTCTGACATAATTTGGAATCTCCAATTCACGAGCAGGCTGAGCTTGTGTATCGATTCAAGTCGTGTCAGATCATCCGGGCTAAATACGTCAGATCTCAACACATATACAAAGATGAGATAAGAATCTTACCTTTGCATATCTTGTTCCACCATCGCTCTAAAATCCTGTGAATTTTTCTCTGCGCATTGCATAACCAAGAAACACACAAGCGTTTTGGGTTCCTGATGTCCTGATACACTCTCACAACCTTCGCCACGAGATGAATTCTCATCAATCCTACCAGACGAAAGCCCGCGATACCATACTAATGGTGCTATGCGACTCCAATCACTGGGGTTCATAATCGCGGAAACTGTAACGAGCAACTTGACCACAGGTAGAATGAACCCTCCCTCGGCAAGAGAGGACAGAAACTTCAGTGAGTTGTCCAGCATAGCAGTGATATTCAAGGATCCTTCGGGACTCGGCTCATTCAAACGTCTATCAGTCATCGTGGGTATGATCACCACCGTCCGCCTCTTGTAAATATTATCAGCCCGCTCCGGCTTGAGTAGAAGATTCAAAGATATTCACCCTGATAAAAGTCCCCACAGCACCCTTCGCAAATTCATACAACTCTTTCATTTCTCTCAATGTCTCCTGTATCTCTTTAGCCTTTTCATCCTCATCCTGTAGATACTCTTCGAACCACTGAATTATCATGGTCGAAATCCATGAGGCAGGTTTCAATGACCGTGTGAGGAGCCTGAGTTCTCTGAAGAGCATGAGAAAGAGTAGACGTTGTGTCGATGGGAGTGGTTTCTGTTTCTCCTGTGAGGGAGAAAATCAGTATAAGTGACAAGCAAGGATTTAGACAATGACGAGGCCTACCTTGGCTTGAATGAGAACAGCTAGCCTCAATTCTAACCCAACCAAAAATTGACTCAAATTAACTTTCATATTTCCCTAGAAGGCATATGCTCGTCAGTGTCATCGTCACCACTACCAATAAGCAGAATTCCAAAAAGTATCATACCAATACCAAGACTCACCAAAATAACTGCAATAGCGTTCACACTTCCCCTTCTACCACTGCTCATCATCGTCGAATCCTTCAACCGTCTCACCATCCGCAGCTTGTTCATAAGCTCGAACAACACAACCATTTGCCCCAAACTCGGGTCAATCCCACCCTTCGCTTCGACTTTGTCTTCGTCATCTCTCTTCTCCCGATTAGGACTGCTGACGTCGCTCAACAAAGCAACACAAATCATCTCCGCATCTCTCAACCACCAATCCTGTACTATCGTGCTTAACACATGTACAACGCAAAGTGTATTGGCTAGCGCTATTGTGCCTGGGCCAATATAATAGATGGCTTCTGGACTGTGCTCACCAAAGGAAAACTTGGACGAGAGTGAGGTAGCAAGTGAGAAGAGAGGTTTGAAAAATGTTTGTGGGAGGATTTCAGATATGAATCTGAGCAGTTCCGAAAGTGTCGTTGGCGCCGTAGAGTGAGAAGGGGCACAAAACGAAGAAGTATAGGTGTATGATGATGAACGTGAAGGAGTAAACTGATCGTACGCGTTGTTATCGGTCTGTGTACAGCTGGGTGATAATGCGAGCAGATATGCAGGTGGTGGGTCTTGGATCAATCGCTATTATGCCAAAATTACCTAGTTGATTTGATCATGAATAGAAAACGACTTACATCAGTTAAGGAAGGAAACAAACTCTCAATGACCATTTTCCTTACAACCACACCATCACTAGACGAACACATCCGATTGACGAAAACCATTAACCTGTCCACTACACTTCCCCATTCTGCATTCGTGACCTAATCATGAGAAACAGAGTCACATCATATACCAGTCTCGGCCAAAGTGGAGAGTGTAATGATAACATACAAAATCTTTCAACATCTCCTCAAATGATCCTCTCCATCCTAATACCATATCAACAGTAAACAGCCGAATAATCAGATTTCCAGCCCAAGTTGTTGGATCGGGATCCACGTATGTAGGAGGCACGAAGTTTCTCGTCTCATCACTGCCAACCATTTTCATTGGCGAAGGGATGCAAAATAATTCCAGTATGACCCGTGATACATTCATTCTCGCTTCTCGTATTTTCCCTTCTACCCACGAGGAGGAAGAGGAGGGGGAAGAAGAGAGGATATGAGTTTCAGGCATAATCATGTCCTCGAGGAACGACATAATGCGTTGTGTGATGTAGGCTGGCGTTGGATTCAGTTCATTCATCGAATAAGGTGCGGGAGCGGACAATCGAAATAATTGGGAAAGGAATGATACAACTCCGTTGCACCAGTTGATTATTCTCCGGACACTTATCATCATTTGCAACTGTGTCGGTCTCTCCGCCAATCTGATCCAATAATCCTAGCGTCATCTTGGATCAAACTTCTGCATAGCAAATGAAAATCACTCACATCCATACCTCTGCCTACCAACCATCCACCGACTACCGTGGATCTTGCAACACTTCCTGTGCCATAACCCTGAACAGTACCAGATGCCCAAACAACAGTCAAACATTTCGCTAAGGATTCACTCAACAGCATCTGTCTAATCATCTCTGCGTCATCCTCTCCTGCACTCCATTTCACATGGATACCAACATACTCGTCTCCGCAAGCTTCTTCATCTAACAAGCCAGTGGACAAATGAGATAAAACTTGGTAGAGAATCTTTTCATCAGACGACTCATGCATTCTTGAAGATAGTTGCGTGGGACTTGATGGGTTGTGCCACGATAGCGAGTTTGGCGAGGCTGACGAGGGCGATGAGATGAGAGGGAAGAGGAGGAAGATGCTGCATGCAATGGAACCAATGGTGTCGGGCGAAAGAAGCGGATGAGTATTTTCATTTGGACTCGTGAGACCCCATAGGTTGGACAATATACGACTACGGAGAGGTGATGTTGAAAGATTTGTAACAGCCTTTGTACACCATAAGCAGCGTTCTGCATTTGCAAGCTAGCCAAAAGAAGTAATTGAATTCATTTAATGGATCAGTAATAGCTCACCTCATTCGCCGGAGGCCAAGTTTTGGCCATTAACTCAAACGCATCCACCGCCAACCATCTCTCCTCTTCAACCTTACCTGCATCAGCCATGTTGACGTTACTATACCCACTGCATAAAAATGGCACCAACAAAGCGGAAAGAACCAACGACTCATGTGGTAGATATACTGACCGCAGAGATCCATAACTCGATTCAGAACCTTGCCACAATACCTGGTGCAGGTACTTGACCGATGGGATATGCAGTTGGGTATGAGATGTCGAGGTTATGAGATTGTACGCAGAGGCAGAAGCAGAAGCGAAGGTAGCTGATACATTGAACGATGATCCTGGAGGTGGATTGAACACTCCTTCGTATGGGCTTGTTGGACTACGATGCTCCGATTTCTTTGAATAAGATCCAGCACCACTACCTGAAGTAGCCCCGGAGAAGTTTGTATACAAGCTCCCACTGGACGAGGCTGCCGTATTATTTGAAAACGGCAAACTTAAGTTGGAAGCGCCAGTCAACACCGTGTTGAGCGTATCACCATATTTACTCTTTCCTCCTCCTGTGGTAGACGAGAAACTCCTCGTATAGACATTGACCCTGGCAGCCCAACATGCTCGAGTAACATCATCAGCAAATTTCCTGTTCTCATCGACCGCAGCTTCACGCGCATGGTCCACAACATTCCGAAATCCCAGCTTTGCAGCGAGTCTTGACCCCGGTTTCTGTGCCTGCAGAGTAGATTGTGGACGCTGAGGAAAGAGGATAGCAGTAGGGGAAGACACAGAGGCCGGCTGGCGATGATGCTGCTGTTCTGAGGGCGTCGGCGTCGGCGTCGGCGTCCGAGATCGACTGTCGCTGGTACCTCCCTGACGGGTAGGCAAGAGCACATGTTGTCGTACAGAATTCCACCTGGCCCGTGCGCGCGAAAGGGACGGTTCAGAGGAACTCATCGTGCTCAAGCTGTTGAACGTGGGAACTCCGATAAATTACTCCATCTAAAAACGAGATCTAAACAAGTCTATATTTATTCTGCTTGAATGTGACAAGATTGTTCTCGTCCGGTGTTGGAGGAGATTTCGCTGATAATCACGATTTTTCCGTTATCGTCGTGCCGAGTTGACAGCTTCTCACTCGATGTATAAGAAAAAGAATATCTACTTCAAGATAGACATATGTCATTTTGCACACGTAATCAACATCGTGGACCACCACGACCATCAACACCATTATTTTCTTTTGTTTTGTTCATTGCATGATCAATTATATTCAACCTTTTGTAAGAATGTTTTCTTATATCACAAAGTTGATAAGCAAGTAAAAGATGATTAGAGAAAGCACACAGGTATGTCTCAGATGCTAGAATAAGTGTTGGACCAAGGTCCAGGCAGGAATCAGCGTCCGCGAATAGATGCGCACCTAAGGTTCACGCAGAAACGACTGGCCTTAGGGTTTACAGGAGGACTTCCTACACACGAGACGAGCATACATGTGAATGCAAAGGTCTCGGAAATTTCTACACACGTCGCTAAGCAAAACTGAATAGGATAAAGAATTGGATAACATATGGTGAAGGCGGGGGATTGGAATGAAAGAAGAGCAGATGACGCAGTCAAAGAGAAGATTCTGAAATATACATCAAAGATGAGATAGAATCATCATGTTGAGAATGACACTACGTTCATATTTACTCGATCATTCTATCATACTACAAAGAATTTTTGTTTTCTGGATGAAATGTATAGTTTGAAGGACACCTTGTAAAAAATCATAACACTACAAGCAGGTGCCATAGAAAAATCAATGGCCCCGCGACTCCGAAACGGGCACGAAAATTTTATCCATGGTCGAATGAATGTAGAACGATGAAAAGAGAAAGTATGAAGCCAAATGTGTATCCCAATAAACATAATCGGATGATGAGATGATGGGTTTTGTGGAAGGGGTATCCAAAAACGCTGTTTTCGAAAGCTAGCGATGCAGTTGAAGCGATATAGTACGGAAAACGACAGTGATGCAATGATTGCATGCTGAAGAGCTGAAGGAATGTAAGGTGACATCTTTTCCAGAAATCTCAAATCAGAGACCAGATCTAATAAGGAGGACGCTTGAATTCATCGCTGATGTTCTGTGCTTCTTGGTCGTAATTGTCTCCCTTGACATGCCCTGCTGCGTCGTATTCCAGAAATGGCCCTGTGTCTGTGGGGTTTTCGAAAGTCTCCATCTACAGTAGTGTCAATTACTGAGTTAGAGCTTGAAATGACGGGCCCCTTGCCTGTACATGAACTCCTTCAGTTTTAGCGGAAACGTGAGGGCGGAGTCCGACCGTTGCAGATCGGAAGGCAAGCGTAGAAGCTTCGGTTGTAGACCTAAAATTGACATGAGAATTTAAACGCCACTCGATCCAAACCAATGATACAACATACGGGAATATTTCAGCACTTCTGGAAGTAAATTGATTCAACCGACGGACAACTCGGCACGCAACAATCTAAAAACAGCTATAGACGACACGATATGATCATGAAAAAGGTATGGACACCTACCGTCGAGGCGATGGCAGCAGGAACATTGGCAATAATGGACATGACAGCATTCAAATTAAGCAGCATGAAGACCTGTGAAAGTTATTAAGGTCCGACGCGAAGTATGAAATTCCAATGAAATCTCGACGAACCGTTGCAAGGGCATTAGCCAAGAAGCTGTTCATAATCAGGATCTGCTATAAAAACATTTTCTTTGGTATACTTACGCAATCAGGAAGTAAATGAGCCCATCGCCGAAGATAAGTCCAACTAGACGAGATCTGCCTGTTCGAGGTGAAAGTAGCTTGTATGCAGTCAAGCACAACACGGTGAAATCAAACACCATCGAATAGATGAAGCTGATGGCCAGGATGCGGTTCTGGGTTGATACGATGATACAACCTTGGCCAGGAATCCAGACAGCATGGAGCAGAACGCCTACTAAAGTAAGCTTATATGCGGAGGGAAAGTGCATATACCTACCGTGGAGCAGCAGAGACCAGTGTCCCAGAATAACAAGCACAAGGAAAATTACGAGCCATTTGTTCTGTGACCATACAGCCATTCTAGATAGCAATTGGCTATATTTTTAAATCAGTCAAGTTGGCTACTCACGTCCGCAACGAAAGGTTGATGCTAGCTAGACCGACTGAAGCATTCCCAAGGACCTGCATTGGGTATCAGCGCTGTATGATTGGGAGACAGGTGATAAATTACTTGGATATAGGTGTAAAGAACTTGACAGTTGATAACACTGAGAAAACTGATTAAGCCTGGATAGAATATAGGATGGCAGATATACTTACGTTGTCACATTGAGGGAGATGGCACTATATTTTTGTCAGCAAAAGAAAACATAGAAAGACGAAGCTGTGACTGACATGCCAATGAGTGCAAATAAGAGGCAGTAGCGGTTCAGGAAATAAAATATCTGATATGAAAATGAGTATGAATTCATAGTGAGCGTCTTCATATGGACTGACCATTGGCCAGCGGAACTTCTTGTTGCCAGAAATGTATTTCCAGTCAAAATTAAGGGACGTGAACCATTCCCATCTAGTGATATGTGAACATGAGCAGAAGCCCAAGGTGATAACCAAACATACATGTAAACCCCTAGCAGTGCATGCATGAAGCGGTCAAAGGCGACTATATAGGGTGTAAATAATTGCTAGGACAGATGAGCTGAGCACATACTGGCATCCTTCTGAATCTCTTCTGTTGAAGACCAGTTAACCATTATGACAGGTTGTAGGCAGAGAAAGATGGCTCGAGGGGAAGCGGCGGGGATGTGGGCCCAGAAGGCGTACTACTTATAAGGGACATGTGATGGCTTCGACGTAACAAATTCTTTGCTTCCCACAATTTGCCCACACCAGTTCCCGGCTAGATCCTGGTTTCAATAATTCCTCCTGTTTGTCCTAATTCTACTAATGGTGTCCAGTAGCGGCTGAGCTAGTAGCGCAAGATCATTGCTCTGTCCAGATATCTACTCGACTGGTGTGGTTTTTTTACATCAACGGGTAAACCCCTAAAAGGCACCATCTGATATTACATTGTTCCCACCGGTCAGATCTTGACTCGTTGGCGATCTCATGCTTCTGGACTACCTCTGGACGCTAGCAACTTTTGATATCTTTGACATTGCGGCTTCTGTTGTCTCAGCTCCTCTATCATCAGACTTTGCTAATTGTAGAATTTTCATGGATAGCTGAACTACGATGAGTTCATCAGAGATGCCGTATATGATGGAATGTAGTATCTACTTATTTCAGTTACTTTTTTGGAGTGAGTAGTATCTAGACAAAAGTAAAATTTTCTTGATAATCATTTTGTATCAATCGGCTCCCAGAAATCGAACACCCTTCTTTCGCGACTATAAATTCGACTCCGTCGGTATAACCGTGTGCATCAATTTCGACCTGTGACAAACTTTCAGTCATTACCAACACTCAGTATCGAAATCGAATATGTAAATAAAAATTAATACTAAATTGACTGTCAAGCTTTTACTGCTGTAAGCGTTATGAGAGTAGGCAACTCAACACTCGAAATCGCGAGAACAGGATTACAGATAAGTCCAAATATGTGATGTCTCGCAATGGTGATCAAGACAAAGAATACGTGTAGATCCAGCACTCGGAAATCATCGGGTTATCGGCATGAGTGTGCCACCCATAACATTGGGATAGCATCCATTTCACTTGCTCTGCTGAACCTATCAGGAACTCATTGAACTTTTATTGGCCATGGAACACAACTTCCAACAAACGGAAACACTAAGTTTTAACGTTCAACCGTTGTCCATGATCCACGAAAAGAAAGTAAATACCTATTAATAGATTAAAGTGACACCGGGTGGAGTTGATACTGGCAAGCTCAAGAAGCATCAACCGTGCATAACCAAGTCACTTTCAGTTCGTGGTTTCAGATCTTCAACCCAAAGGATTCGAAAGAGGACGAGAAATCGCTTGGAATGACCCTACTCGAGTATGTGTCTATCAACTCTGGTTTATCAGAACCAGTCACCCTTTATTTATATTAATGTCAGGATCTCTAGCTTGCGGCAGGAGGAACTGAATCATTTCCAAGATTCTTCTAGCATTCCCACAGATTCATACCACTATTCAATCACTCCTTGGTGACGGCAGCTAGGAAAATGCTTCTTGATCCATATAACCAGTGTTTATTACTACTAAGGAGTGGACAGCAATACCGGATGTCAAGCCTATCATTGTGTTGGGAACATGACGGGGATTCCATCATTGCCCGACTTCATTCATGTTCATACGCAACTGTGCACTGGATCATGCGATTTCCAAGGACTACTATAACTTGTAGCACCTTCTCTTCTGCAGACGTTCGTTAATTTGAAACTCCGCCAGAATTATCGTAGTGATCAAGAATTGATGATCATTCCCCTCAATTTCCTACGATAACGATGAACCAGTTTCTCACTCTTCTGGAATCTCACTTTGATCGGAAATTACTTGAGCTCGCAAAAGATGGAAGTGATCAATGATTCAAGACAAATCGATAGGCCGACTACACCCACAGTGAGCTAAACTGACCCTAGCCATAATCGACCGCTGCTAGCCGTCGATTTGATGAAGTTCTTCACAGAAAGAAATGAAGTTATACGAACTTCTTTTTCCCTCCTTTTGTCTTTTATTCAAGGAGAGATTCTCTTTTGACTTCCAGAGCCGTCCATCATATCGACTGACAGTCTGTGAGCTCCTGCTAGCCTGATTCTATCATATCCATCCTTCTCCGTTAATGCATCTCCCCTAATGCGCTGGATTCGGACAACCCTTGACTAACATGCGCGGGTTCTTCTTGTTCGGCATCATCCCTGCTACTTTTGAGTGATTCCTTCAGGAACTACATCTATCCCTGCTCTTGACATGCAGGCCGTTTCTGGTCGACTATCCACCTGCCACTCCTCACTCTCAGCCGGGCTCCTTTAGCCTGTTATCAGTAGTATACCAAAGACCAGTTGTTTCCTTGATGAACGAATTGGCCTAAGTGGCTCGAAGACGAATTGTTAAAAGTCAGACTCTGTATGAGGAATCTTCCTATCGTAATCATTGCTGTTATTCCTCGGCCGAAGGCTCTTTTTTGATGCTTTGAACCTCGTTCCTGCTTATGGTTAGGATATCGGTGTTTGACGACATTTATTCTTCTGTCCTATTATGAACGCCCCTCGCTCGTTACCACACGACACGACACGACACGACCCCATTTTGTTCTCAGGATTACTGTGAATAATGTAAACAGCTCTCAGGCGGGCTACGCATTGACTAACGAATTTCGGCATTGCATTCATTCAAAGAATCCAAATTACCTACAAATTTGAATGTTGAGTCCTAAGTTTCGAGTGTGTTGTAGGTCCCTGCTTCTGACACTACTTGATCACACGTTTCACGATGTGACTGGTTCGGGAAGTGGGCTAAGACTGAGACCTCAGTCCTGATCCTCGGAAGGACCTTAAGTTGAATAAGATTCTTGTATATTTTTGGAAACTTTGTTATACCTGCTATTTGAACCTTGAAAGTTGAATAAGCATAACAACATACATAGGAAGCGCCATCCAGAATATGAAGTTGATTACTTCATCTGCATAAATGTTGCATCTATATTGTTACGTCCAGAACGTGGAAATTTAGGTTGTCATTCATACTACGGACATTCATAGGGAATGTAAGGGTTGGTTATTTGGATCATCACAATACTAGCGTACGTCGCATATGTAATAAAGAGCACCTTGTTACATTATTCAATTATTTCTCGGCATTTAAATGGTGGAGATTTCCCGAGCCAAAACATCAAGAAATAAGAAGAGATAAAATCAAAGTATCGAATGTCAGGAATCCAAGTGAAGCTTTAGATTTAACGCGCGTTCGGGATAGCTAGGAGAGTAATGGAGGCGGGTTAAATGCGGTCAACACAATAAAATAGAACTTTGGGAGGTTGGAGTGTCTTGTACGGTCCTTGGGACCGCGTACCATAAGTTTTAGGTTCGGTGATTCTCAGAGGGCTTCATTCTTTTCTAGGTCGACATCAACGTCAGTGTCGCTTCCTTCACATGGTTGCTTCATCTCGCTGGTATATTCGGTATCAAGTTCCGCTTCAGCGCGAGTGAAAGTTTCCATCTATCGAAGAGTCAGCATAAGTTTATAGGTAGAGGATCTGAATTGAAGGTAAAATGTAGAATTCACTTCGAGTATACGTCCAGGATAGGGCATATAGAAGTCTATCCAGTAGAATCTTGGAAAGAAAAGACTACAATAAAGCACATACTTGTACGTGAACACCTGTCCCACCAGTCCTAGCTGGGACACGCGATGTAATTCCCCTGACAGCGAGGGAAGCTGAAGGACCTTTAAATTGATTGCCAGCAGACTGCGAGCTAGAACTAAAATCAAAGTGATCATTAACATGTACAGACAACAATCTTGGTGAAAGCTGGTACATACAATACATCAGCTCCAGTCTGGCTGAAGGACGTCAGGCGGCGGACGGCACGGCATGCAACAATCTACGAATACGATTGTCAATTCTAGCTGGATATATTCTGAATATATCCATTCACTGTTGTGCAGACTGCAGCAGGGACGTTGAAGACAACACTCATAATTTGATTCAGATTTAATACCATGAAAACAGTGGCCAGGAGATTCGCCACAAATCTAAAAGTTGAAAAAAAAGTCGGTAACATATAGAAAGCCGGGGAACCTAAATCCAGAGAGCTGACGCACGCGAGGATAAAATATATCAAACCGTCGGTGAATATCATCTTGGCCAGCCGACTTGTTCCCAAAATTCCAGAGCGAGTACCAGAGAGCTTGTACGTGTTCAGGAGCAGGACGATGAGGTCGAATATCATGGAATAAATAAAGATAGCAGCCAAAATATGATTACGAGTCTCAGTAATGACGCATCCGGTTTCGGGAATCCACATAGCCTTCAGTTGTATGCCTAAAAATTATCAGACCACGGATGATCGGTATTTTTGACGGTGTCACCTTGCAGGATAATAGACCAATGACCTAGAATCACCATGACTAAGAGACAGACTATGTATCGGTTTTGCGCCCAAATAGCCATGCTATCCGTGAAATGGTGCCTTCAATAATGTCTACTACCTCAAGTTCCACTCACGTTCTTATGGACAAGCTGATGCTGGCAAGACCAACAGCAGCATCACCTGCAATTTGATCGAAGGTAAATATGGCTTGGCAATTTATTTTCCTAGCAGCCACGGCTTCAGCATCACACTCAGACAGTCCAAAGCCCGCTACTTACTCCGTCGCATCAAATGAGATGATACTTGAGACTTGTGAGCTTTGTTATCCTGCTGCCGAAAGAGTTGACATACATTCCGATCAAAGCGAACAACAGTAAGTATCGATTTGCGAAGTAAAAAATCTGGACGCTTCACTGAGTCTGAATCCTTTATCACCGGAATTTATGAAGAGCGCGTACCAATGGCCATCGGAACTTTTTTCTACCGCGTATAATGTCTAACTCGAAGTCCAGTGAAAGAAACCATTCGTAGCTAACGTGGCACTGAGGTGAATAACAACCTTTCTACTCCAGTGAGAGGATTACATACACATAGAGACCAATGAGAGCATGCATGAACTTCACCATGATAGCGCCCTCCTTGATAATTTCATCGTTGGATGACCACTCGGGCATAGTGGGCAATTGAAATGGAAGGGAGAGAAACGAAAGGAATGGAACAGGAGAGAGTATGCCAAGGGGAAAAGACTATATTCTACTCCTTCCGGAGGACGTGGAAAGGACGACCTTGATCAAACTCTCGACCTTTATCCTTAAGTACTCAGCCGCAAGTCGACAAGCCCTGACTATCCAGAACTGAAAAGAAGCTTAGCTTAGCTTCGCATGTCTTACTAAATTTACGCAGCCTGTTGAAAAGGAAGCCTTATTGGCATTCGTAACCAGCGCTTATCAGCTTCCATTCTGAATAAAGAAAGTCTTCAATCGCAGGAACGCCTCTTTTGGGACGAAGAACATATGTAAAGGTCTTATTTTTTGATGTCCTTCACATCATTCCGGCGCCGGACAACCTGTAGTGATGTCACTCGCAGATGGGATTTCAATTCAGAGTCTGCGGTACAAAATCAGAGGCCAGTTCCAGAGGATGAATTACGCTAACATACGACCGAAGAAAAGAATACTAATGAGGTGACGGGAATGAGGAGTACAACGGTCACCCAGTGTCTGCCTGAGAAAATTATGTGGGTATTTTACGGTGATATAAGTCGAATGACCAAAAAACATCCGCAGACCTTTGTTCATCAAGTGATCCCCATCAATTTGGTTGGAAGGCAACAAAAGAAACTTGACAAGCTACGAAAAAAAATTGTGGCAAAAATCCTACAACAATAGGCACGAAGCACTATGTGAAGAATTTTACAAACATTTCCATGTTCATGAAGCTCAAGGCAGGATTAGTTACGACATAAGCTTAGCTGATTCCGATTGGGACCTAAGGCATCTGTGGAAAGCTTTGTTGTAGCATAACTGGAATTGTGTCAAGTTACCTTGCTTATTGTAGAATTGGATTGTAATACATCCTATAGGTTCATAGAAAGCAGATAGTTTTCAGACTGATATAATCAAGGCTCTGCCATTGGTCAGCGAGTAACTTCAGACAGTTCAGGTGATATTCATGACAAGCCTAGGCCAGGGAAACAATCATCAATCCTTTCTAGCTTTGTATTTATAGGCACTACCAGTTTTTCGACTTCAAGATCACTACGAGTGCTCCGTCAACTCCTATAAGGTGGTACTCAATCGCAGTTCGGGGCAGCACAGAGAGTACACTACAATGTCCTATATACACAAACCCAATCAGATTACTTGCAACTAATTGAAGAAAGGGAAAAAACGAAGTCAGAGATTGTTAGTAGACGACGAGACAACGGTGACCAGATTATGTAGTCCAAGCAAACGCTGAAGGATTGCCGGACAGAAAAGGGACAGAATTCATCATTCCCACTTCAGATTTATACATAAAACAGTGTCCATGATGTGAACTGATTAGATCTTACTGATGGTGGAACAACAGTAGGTGGTGTGTTAGCAGGCATATTGGCCAATTGTGTGACACAGAGCTAGATGTGAAGCCAGTCTGGTCGACTGGTGATGCGACAGCCAGCCCCCAGAACCGTGGGAATAACCACATGATTTGAGTTCGAGGAGCGGCTGGATCAACTTCACCTGCTTGGAAAAGATTTCTACGAACTTCAATGTAGAACACCGATGCGGAGAATATTCAGCGAGACTTTTTCAATTGTAAGAAAGGGTCTGGACTTCTTAATTAGGTACGATCGGAGCCCGGTCAGAGTCCCAACTTGGTGAGATTTGAATGACTATTCTATTTACGAAGTCCCTTTCAATCGAGTAACGTATGTACCTGAGTTAAATGTTCGTAGTCTATGTAGAAGAAGATTGTGGACCTAATCCGAGTCATTCATACAACACTCCTATTATTATTTATTTTTTTAAATCATCAATTATAAAGTCAACTACCCTAAATACAAATGAGCAGTAGACACATCATCCTTCCAACCACCATCATCTCCCCTCCTGAGGCCGCGATGGCCCTTGAGGGGCCTATACTCTACCTAACACCTCTCATTAATATTGTTGTACTTCACCTTCCTCTTTAACTCTGTCCATTCATGAGGCAGTGTTGTATACTTATGTTGGATGCGTGAGCACCATGCCATGTGTTTTGTTGTGAAAATGGAGGCTGGTTTGCCTTGGAATAAGAATATTGATTCCGTTGCAAACCAGTGAGTAACGCATAACAAAATTCTAACTATATATACTAAAATATTAGAACGTTCTCGAACAATAATGATGTCAGCTCGATACTTCAACATGTTTGACATATTGTACCAGTTGAGGCTCGTGTTGGCAGAACTCTCCCCCTCTTTTTTATCTTCCAGAGAGCGGCACCCAAAATGCAGTTGGCAGTCTGAAAGGATCATGCTGGTTAACACTGCTGTCCAGGCAGTTTTGAAATCCCCTAATAGAAAACCCATTTGGT
>Ga0153986_1000211_pt1 | contig 18874 bp, 19 predicted proteins | sample TSGA070MetaG_FD_104724 | JGI IMG/M metagenome (GOLD analysis project Ga0153986, IMG submission 104724) | Attine ant fungus gardens microbial communities from Georgia, USA - TSGA070 MetaG | ecosystem: Host-associated > Fungi > Mycelium > Unclassified | place: USA: Georgia, Alexander Wildlife... | reverse complement strand
GATTTGCACAGAATCCCAGAATTAGACCCCAGATCAGTTAGATTCAGAAAAAAGCACCCCGAGATGAGAGAGACAGAAGATGTAGGCCGTAGCGAAGCTAGTCATGCACATGGCTAAAATCATAAATCCACACTTTTATTCACCGTGTCAGTCGTAGTCATGAGACCCGTGCCCGTCAAAGGATGAGCTTTATTCTATATTTTCTCTGAGGAACAGTTTTGCATGTTAAAAATCATGAGCAAGTCTCCTGAATAGGGCAGCGTCATTGAAGCGTGAGCCCCTTGATGTTCAATTTCATCCTAATCTTATCTCATGATCTAACAAATGATTAGCCACTAAATATCGTGTTGAGTTAGCATGCGAATACTTCCAGGAATCATATAATATATTACTGATGAAGAAAAAAATGGAATCGGGTCACTTGGCTATACTTGGCCACATTTATATTATTCACGTTTGGCTACACTCACCACACTGGACTCATGCACACTTTCCTTCTGGATTCGTTGCGTCTATAGGACAAGAGATGAGATTAAAATTTAGTCTGTATTTCAACTAAGAAAATACTTATTTATCAGCTCATTTTTTGATTCAGATTTGCCATGCCCATCCTCAAAAAGCTGATTTATCCTGAAGGAGTGCTTCTCATCTGGTGAAGACTCGTCAACTTGAAATGGACAAAGTGATAGGACCCCGGCGCAGCCATATGTTGAATAATCCCGTGACTGCATATGCACCTGCCCTAATCGACGCGTGTTTCGGAAATTTTTTCCTCTCTTCACTGTATCATGTTAACCAACCATGGGTGAGTTTGAAGTTTTATTATTGTTCGACAGGATGTCATTCTTTTCTGTCGAGTCTCATCAATAACCTAATAAATGAGGCTGTGTGGCTTTTTGTCATAGTTACACTGATCAGTTCTTTTTCCTTGTCTTTTCGGAAGCTAACCTCGTTTCTGCAGCAGTGATTTCTTATAATGATGGCTTATGGGGACATCCTGCTCTTCATTGAGTGTTGGTTGAATTGAGTCGTGCCGAAGTACTCCGGTGGGTCTTAATTCAATGTTCATATCCATTTGAATATTGTAATCCGTCTCAAGGATGATATCATCATTTTCAAACTAGAGTATCTGAGTGCCTCTATTGTGGCCCGATGCTTTTAGCATGGTGCATTTGCTGACTTACTCTTGAATCTTGTCACTGAACATCGCTCAAATTTTAAAATAGGTCTCCTTTTTCTTATGTGCTATTATTCAACCTGGATTGTCGGGTATGTACTGCATTCACTTCATCCAAATGATGATTCAAAGGAGTTACCGCCTGAGCTAGTTTACTAGCAATGACGATGACTCCATGGCTGTTTTTCTACTCTTCTGAACCTGAAATCTTGTCTTAAATCTATTCATGAGCTTATGCCCTTCCAGGATCAGATATACTTTGCGATTCCTCATCGACTGATTTCTCTACTTGTAAGCAGTATGTATAAATTTCTTCTCATATTCAATGATGTTCCAACACGACGGTCTTCGTATTGTCACTGCCGAAAATGCCCGCACAGCTCAAACCTCGGGCAACCCCCTCTGATCTTCCCTCTTTTTGTCTGAATTTCACTGATTGATTATCTTCAGGTTCGTTCATCCTACTGTCTGTTCGAGTCCGGTGAGTATTCTGTGGCTTTGAGTCTCTTCTGTACGATGAATAAATATCGCAAATCAACTAGAAGCTGTTGATGAATTGCTTTGGCGTTGATTATATTATTATTTCTCTGATTTTATGCCATTGTTGGTATTCGTACTGACTTGTTCCCAAGGTATCAAATTTAAAAACCAGTCTACATGCAATCATCATTTTGATAATCAATGTTCATAACATCATATAAAGTTACATCAATATTTTACTTCAGCTAAGGTTATTGACTTGAGACCTGAAAAGAGGTGAGACTATCTATGAGTGGGCGGAGTTGATCTGGACGAGAGGCTGGACGAGAGGCTGGACGAGAGGTTTGACATAACAAATATTCAGAATGATTTTGGTTTGGAGGTATAGCATCCTGGTGACAATTGTCATGGAACAATGGGGCCACATGTAGTCTTAATGTCAAGCGGAGGGGAATTATTAGGCGAAGCCAATCTGGGAGTATTGTACCATATACCACAAATTGCTTTCGTCATCAGTGACTATATGACTCTCAAGGTGTCCAAAGACGATCAAATTAGACAGCAGGCCTTTGGATATGATGATCGTATTGAAGAGTCGAATTTATCCAGATAAGCTGACCAGATTGATAGCAATTTGCCCCCATTTCTGGGCCGGACGTTAAATTGCAGAGTTCGATAGACTCTTTGGTTGATTCCTTAAGCTTCCTCAAGGACTGGACAGCTTTTATGGGGACCCTGAACAGCGTATTCAGATGGCACAATGATGTAACGTGCTTGTCAGTGAGTTGTGAGGGCAAAAAATGACTGATCTGGAGCGCTTGCAACTGAGGTACGGGGATGCGATGAAGATAGAGAGGAGATTGGCCCCATGAGTGATGGACAGGGTCCTCTAGCAATGAAGCAAGAAGTGTCTTATGAACTTCTTTGTGCGGCTAGAAAGCGGTTGATGTAAATAATCTACGTAACGTTTCAGAAACTGGGATGAGCTTGATTAGTTGATCCAGGTTGCCTTGGGAAAGGTAAAAGGTATTCCAAATGGATGGGGTGTAGTGTACTGTTCTTCGCCATCTCTGCGAAACTAGAGCTTGGAAATGTCGGTTTCTCTTTTTCTTTTTCAAAGTAGCTCAACCTGAAGATGCGCGAAAGGATTTTCGACAATGAATATAGCGGAGAGTGGTCGTTTTTTTAAGTTGTGGTGGTTTGATAAAGTTGTGGTCTATTTTCAGACGCATTAAAAATATCGTGGGGACTGCACTGTGATCAACGGTCAGTATCAAGCCCTATATTTGATCATCACTACTATCACGCGTTTCCTGTTTTTATTATTGTTGTTCTCCTATGGGGTACTCAGACGATAGAAAGCAACAACTAGAATACCATGTACGTTCTCCAGCTTAACAGCAGAACAAAACCAGCGTTCTAGTAAACATACTTCGACCAGATGTATCAGTCTCAAGAAAAATTTCCTGATAGAAAAACAGACTCACGATAAATTCATTGTTCTGTAAATCTGTCATGTCATCGAAGGCTCCCCGTCCCACTAATATACTAGAATCACCACTACCAGTCTTGGAAATTTCCAGATTCTCTCTTGCTTTGGCGCGGGCGATTTCGGCTTCCTGAACACTCAACATAGAATAGTCGATGATTCGTGCACCTGTTACAGTGTCAGTCCTTGAATCTACTGGAGGGCCACTGGCCTGCGCACTTTTACCAGCCAGAACTCTTCGCTTCATGTTTCTAGCGTTTAGGAAGTGGAGATACAAAGTCGTGCAGCAGACGATGAGGAAGCAAGAAGAATAACACGCTAACATTGCCCTCAAACCTGTAGTATCTTCGTCACATGGTGCTTTGCTTTTCGATTGCGAGAAGTATTACCATGCGTATAATGAGGCTGATCCTGGGGTTTAAACAGCAAAGGGCCGACCTAGGGTATACCAGAGCATGAATAAGTGTCTCACAAATAGATGTTCTATTAGGGGACGCACAATGTTACCGCTGACGGTTCCCATCGTCATGAATGCAGTAGTCTGGAAATATTTTCTATTTCAATCCCTGCCTGTTCGTGTCAAATCATCGAGCATACCGTAGTTTTCTTCGTGTGGCCCGCAACGTTTGTACTTTGCCAGTTGAAAATAAGAGGAATGATAGAGCTGTGGCAAGCTAACATGTAGTATGCCAACAATAAGAACGGATGGTCTTCATGTGATCTTCCGAGGCACAAGAGTAGGACTTTTATAGTCTTTCAGAAGACCTAATAAAATTGCAGAGAAGGAGGCACACCTGTCCCTGTGATACATGGAATTAGCAGCAAAAGGATCACGGGCGATTTCATCCGGAATCGCTTTGCGGCCCACTTCAATGCGATAAATTATGGCTTGATAAATTCTCAAAGAGAGAGAAAGAAGGGACTCACGAAAGCGATGAATATAGCAAAAATCTGCATTATCCCGAACGGCATATTGAATAACATAACTTCGGATCTACATGGATCAATAAACTTGACCTCGAAATATCGAAGGGAGCCTACCCATCGAACCCAAAACCCTTCAAAATCAGAGGACCAAAGGTTCCAATTCCTCCAGCAGGAAGGGCCATCAAAAACATAAGCGTCATCCAACACCAAGACTTCAGGTCAGTGATCATTTCAAATGCCTGGAACAATTTGAAGAATTTATTCTCGAGTCCTTGATTATTTGCCCGTAACCGCTAAGGTCAATTGAGAAGCAGGTTAGGATTGACCATCCTCGAAAAACTCATTACCTCTACAGCGACGATCTTTTCATCATCCGAGAGAAACTTGCATTTTGTTGGGTTGTCTGGAAACACGGAAAAACTGTTTAGAGAAAGGAAGGTGAACTTTAAACATACTAAGATACTGGAAGTGGCGCCTGCCTGATCATCCCAACGACGACTGTGACGCATCCGAGCAACAAAAAGATAATTTGGTAACGGAAGAGAATTCTGGAATGGATATGACCAATTCCATACATGATCAGGCTGCCAAAAATGTTTCCCCATCCGTTATTCGAATACCACACTGAGAGAGTGTTCAGCTCAGTAAGCGGACGAGGATTATGGCTGAGTGAGTGTGTTTACCTGCAACACGAAATCCCTGTTCATGACGGCGATACCAAATTTGACCGACTAGAATGAAAGCCGGTTGGATCGACGCTTCGAACGCCCCAAGCTTTGTTTTATTCATCATCATCAGCCTGGTGGGATGGAAACATGGTAGCAAGCTTAACGTACAAAGAATCGGCCAATGAGAAGACCAGTGAACCCCCGAGTGGCTGACATACATGCCAAAATTGCTCCCCAGGATACAACAATGAAGGGAATAAATTTCGAAAGCGGAAACTTGACGAGGAAGTATGCTGATACTGGCTGAAGCAGAAGCTGTGCCACACTATATGGATGTCAAATTATAGGTCAAACCAGGGGAGTTGATAACATACAAAACTATGGATCCCAATAGGGAGTACTCCCTCCCAATGAGGTGTGCATCGCCAATTATACCGAATACGGAGGAGAACGAAAGGGTTTGCTTATCCATGTCTAGAATTATCTTAGATGGAAGCCTGCAGGCTCAAGGAATACCTACACTGTAGAAAATATATCACAAACATGATGGGCATGATGCTGCCTGAACGTCAGTCTTGGCCAAGGAGAGTAGTCAGAGCCTATACCAGCGATCAATTTTCTTGAGAACTCTCGCGTCTTCTTCAGCAGTCACGTATAGTGGTGGCTCTGTGACAAAACATTTGACATCTTTTGTGTCTCCCCCGGAAGACTCTTCCAGAGGTGTTTCGGATATCATGCAGCCGATGGGCGTAGTGCGAGAACCAGTCGAGATTAAGACACCAGAGGAAGAGGCTATATTTCATAGGCTATATAGACCATTGCTGAATAGCAACCCAAGGGCAGAATCACCGCGTAGGCGTCTCCATGCAATAAGCTCAGGAGTTAACTTTCACTGCTGGCCGTCGAATTTGGTTCTCGTATAACCAGACTGAGTATAATGATAGCAAATGATCTTATTCGTGCGGTGATGCATGCAAAGATCACCGAGGGTGAGTTCTTCTGGATCGAAGCTGATCTTCAGGATCCCCAGTTGTCAAGAGTTGCCTGATCCGCTTTGTTTGTGATCAATGCAGATGCCAAAGAAACTCGAGATTAATTTTCGGCTCTTATTCTTATCAAGTTCCATGGATTATTCTGTGCGTATGCTTGTTCTACTGCTGCGTAATCTTACAAAAATTGTAGATAGGGTTCAAACGTGCTGAACCGGTCCATGCAAGGCCTCTGGACTACTCATAGGCGTACTAAAATTAATCTCAATTCTCTACCTTCACCAAATGCCTCTCCAGCGCCAACACCACCAACAGGGGATGTCCCTGCCCCTTTGCCGCATAAAGCTCAGTTTTCTACCTCTGAAGCACAAATTCCATCTCCAGAATCCCAGCCGGGGAAGCGCAAAGTGCGGTCAAGCAGGATAGCTGAAACAGGTAATACAAAACGGACAAAAGTCTCTCCTGCATCCACCTCTACCTCTGCTTCTGGGTCTATAGCAAAAGACCATGCTCCTCCAACTGCTCGTTTGTCAGATCTTGGTGGTGTCGAGGCCTGCATCGAGAAGATACTTGAACTCGTGGCAATGCCCCTATGTCACCCTGAGATTTACCTCCACACGGGCGTCCCACCTCCACGTGGAGTCTTACTCCATGGTCCTCCAGGTTGCGGAAAAACCTTGCTGGCGAATGCTATGGCTGGTGTGCGTCGTTATGTAGTCTAAAATGAAGTCAGCTGAAAAGATTTCAGGAACTTGGTGTTCCCTTCATCAGTATATCTGCACCCTCTGTTGTCTCCGGTATGTCGGGGGAATCAGAGAAAACGCTCCGAGATACCTTTGAAGAAGCCAAGGTGACTCAATTCTTCATTTACCAATTAGGTATTTATTATCCTTCTAGCGTGTAGCACCATGTCTGTTATTCATTGACGAGATCGATGCTATTACTCCCAAGCGCGAAAGTGCACAAAGAGAAATGGAAAGGCGAATTGTGGCCCAATTTCTAACCTGCATGGATGGTATGTAGGGATATTTCAAGTTGGTGATCCGCTGCTTATATCTTTACAGACATGTCTTGGGAGAAGAATGAGAACAAGCCCGTTATCGTCATCGGGGCCACCAATCGTCCGGATTCACTTGATGCTGCACTTCGCCGTGCGGGCCGTTTCGACCATGAAATCAGTATGGGAGTGCCAGACGATGAGGCTCGTGCTAAGTACGCTTCTCTTCATCTTCCCCTCTCAGCTCTAACAAAGCTGTGCCCAATCAACTTCTGTCACATATTGAATCTCCTGTAACAGGATACTACGTGTACTATGCGCCAAGCTTCGACTCGCTGGCGATTTCGATTTTACAGCCCTTGCGAAAGCTACGCCCGGTTATGTGGGTGCCGACTTAGCTGCGCTTACTGGTGCTGCAGGTATTATCGCTGTCAAACGAATTTTCAAACAACTTTCAGATGGAACATTTATTGTTTCAGAAGATCGTAATGAAAATGATACATCACAACAGCACCAAGCGGTTGTTCATTCACAAGGCCCAGATGTGACAATGGTTATCGATCCTCCAGAATCATCGCCCACCACAGTGATTTCTACATCTGCCGCAAACCTTTCCGTCTCCCAGCCTGAAAAGGCATCTATATCTAGTACCTTTTCTTTTCCTGTGGACCCTGGCTCGATCGCGTATTTTCTCAATGCACACCCCTCCCCTCTTACCGAAATTCAACTTTCTCCCCTTTTCATTATGGCTGAAGACTTTATACACGCATTGTCACAGGTCCAACCCTCTTCAAAACGTGAAGGATTTGCTACAGTTCCTGATGTGTCTTGGTCAGATGTAGGCGCGCTCCATGGTATAAGGGAGGAGCTGCACATGGCGATAGTGCAACCTATTAGAAGACCAGAGATATTCAAAAAGGTCGGGATCAACGCTGCATGTGGTGTCTTGCTGTGGGGGCCTCCTGGGTGTGGAAAGACATTACTGGCGAAGGCGGTCGCCAATGAGAGTAGAGCCAATTTCATCAGTGTAAAGGGGCCAGAGTTGTTAAACAAGGTGCGCAAGATCGACAGGCGTCACACCATTTCAATTTTTTGACCTATGGTACATAGTATGTTGGCGAAAGTGAACGAGCAGTGAGACAGGTATTTTCTCGAGCCCGCGCGTCATCTCCATGCGTCATATTTTTTGACGAGCTCGATGCACTTGTTCCAAGACGAGATGATAATATTGTATGTTCTATTCAATGTTTCACCCTACCATATCATTAATTCTTCGCGTCTCAGTCTGAGTCTTCAGCCCGGGTGGTGAACACCCTCCTGACCGAGCTCGATGGCCTTGACTCCCGAAAAGGTGTCTACGTCATCGCAGCGACCAATCGGCCCGATATCATCGATCCGGCTATGGTCCGCCCAGGTAGACTTGATAAACTCCTCTACGTTGACCTTCCAGGACCAGATGAACGCGCAGAGATTGTGACTACTATGACAAGGAGGCTTCCTCTCGGTATTGTTGATGCAGACGTGGTTGGTAGAAGTGTGAACTCTGGTAGCGGCAAGGAGGTAGTGATGAAGGAATTATTGGAATTAGTAAGAAGTGTCAGGTGTGAAGGATACTCTGGTGCCGATCTCGCCTCACTTGTCAGAGAAGCTGGTGTCGTTGCCCTTCGCCGGACTTTGGGCACTTTTGATGCCATGAATAACTCAGCATCAGATGCTATGGACGGAGAGGGCGAGGTTGTGGTAGGGCTGAATGATTTCTTGCAGGCGCTGGATAAAGTCTCACCTAGTGTCAGTCCTCTTCAGAAGAGGAAGTACGAAGCTCTCAGAAGCAAATTTTCTGGATTACCTGTCAGGATCTCCAAGGAGGAACATGGGGAGGGAAAACTTTAGCATATCTGATGTGCTTTATTGCTTATCTCAAAACTATGATACATGTTCAGTATTCAGTTAATCTTCCATCTCATTGACCAATCCGGCCACAATCTGACATCGTTTTGCTGCACCATTGTCCTCGATCTCCATATGACTACCGCTGACGGTACTCACGTCTGCTCCAACCGGTGCTTCATTCAGCACAATCCTGTTCCTATGCTTGGACGTATATTGACCCCAAACAGGGGCCCGATCAAGCTTGAAAGTGTTGGGATTAAATGTGCGAACAAAAGATAGCCAATAAGCGATGAGCTCCTCGGAGAATGCGATTTCAGAGGGATTGAATGTCGAAAACATCGTTGTCCCATTGGTACTATGATTGAGCCCCGTTTAGATATCTCTTGATAACTAGAGAAGAGACCAGCACATACCCTGTATGTGTACCCCGGAACATCATATAATTTTCAGCGGCATGTTCTGTTGCTGAGCTACCCGTGGCGGGATCAGGCTGGTTATAGCGATAAGTATACGCTTCGACATCTGCTGCATCCCAGGCAGATCCCATGATTGCACGCTTTAAGATGTTGACAGAGCTGTGCTTGATTACAAATAACTCTGGATCTCACCGTACATCTGAATGAAATGTCCCCTGTAAGGATTTGCTGTCTTAAATCTGCAGAAGCAAAGGCAGAAATTGGATAGGCCTGCAGAACAAATGTCAGCTTATGGCTTGTACGCATGGATGTGAGAGTATTACCTCTTCTAATGTAACGATTGACTTGTCTGTGATAGAAGGGAAATAAGTGTGAAGAGCTTCTGGAATAGTTGGACCGGTTGCATGTGTCTCATTTGACGTCGCCCTTGGTCGTTTCCACTGAGGATATGTTGAATGCGAGGGACAACAGTATTACTTACCCAATAATAATGGGTACTTTTCTGAAAACTCCCTTTTGGATGAGTCTGGTCGGAAAATCCGTGATTACGTTATTGTCCACGACAGGGTGGAAAGAATGGTAACCGCTCCTGTAAAACTGTCAACATCAAAATGAACAAAAAAAGAGCAACGAACAGTGTTACGCTAACATTATCTTGGGCAATCGCCAGTGAACTGATGCTTGCGGACCTCAAACAAACCATTTTATCAGCCAAACTTCCAGTTCCACAACCGACAGCTAGTGTAAATGCATCGAATAGGGGCTTTTGTCAACTAACATCAGCCCTCTGATACATCGATGATAGATCAGGAAAACACTACCTACCTGCTGCTGCTTCGCAGTAGGGACTGGCGTCCTAGTCACGCTCTGGCCAATACCTCCACTGAATAGGTTCTCTTTCCCTGTGCTTGCAATCAAATGTAACTCCACAGATGATCCTCCAGCGCTCTGCCCGTTGATTGTGACCTTGGAAGGATCACCACCAAACCTGTTGATATATTTTTGAACCCAGCGCAGAGCTTCGATTTGATCTAGGAAGCCAACATTGAGGTCTCCCAGCTTTCCATCCTCGAGCCCTGGGGTAGACAGGAATCCGAAGCTATCCAGGCGGTAGTAGATTGAGACTATGATGACGTTGGGGCTCTGCTGGATCCAGTGTTCAAATGGCCAATTCGCTGGATTACCAAAAACGTAGCCACCCCCATGTATATAGGCAAGGACAGGGACTGGATGACGTCCAGATCCATGTTATTCTGAATTTTATTCTAGATAACGTGATTACCCACGTTTTGCATCTGGCTTAGTACCAGCAGGTGTATAAATGTTGACTTTGAGACAGTCTTCGCTTCCAGCTCCTCCATGATCATCTGACAGAGCAGTAGAATTCAGGTAGAGCTCAATAAATGTCTGAAATTTGTTGACCTGCACTGATAGCGCCTTGAATACAGAAGTTCGGGTATGACTTTGCATCAATAATTTCTCCGTCAGCCTCCTTCGTTATTCGCTCAATATCCAAAGGAAGAGGAGCCCGATAGCGACGACCCCCAACAGGTGGTTCGGCATATGGTATACCAAGATAAGAGACGGTATTGGGCCAGGTCCTTGTACGATTTCCCAAATATTTCACGTAACCAAGGTCAACAACAGTTGAGTGTTCTGTGATAGTACCCTCAGTGATGATCAAAGATAAAACCACAGGGCAAGTCCAGAAGATAAGGAGGATGAGTGAGAGCATCCTTTCTTGTTGGGGAGGATTTGTAAGTGCCAGCTTGTTTTTCTAGGGTGCGCACTTCTGCGGACGAAGGTACGGAATGATGACTTCGCTTGTTTCATGATATAAATTCGACTGCATCAGAAGTAGAATTTCCCGATGGTTCGTTGGAATTAGGGTGGCCAGACTGGGGTTTTGGTGGTCCGGCCAGGTCTGCCTCAGAAAGGGAGAGTATCACGATGTCATGATCATGCGGTCGGCTCTGACCAGGCGGCCCGTTTCTGTGTCAAGAAGTCACCTTGAGAAGGCAAGATCGATTTAAGCAGACATCCTTCACAGTGAGAGTGATACCAGAGAATCATCGCAGTGGTTCGGATTTGTTAGATAAGATTGTATAAACCTTGCAGATCAACCGAACACCTGTCTGTCCGGACCTTACCTACCATGCTCAACACGGCGTGACGCAAACATCTGATTTTAAACCACTATTCACGTCCTACACATCCAATAAAACATGCAATGATTCATGAATACATATATATACATAAACATGGAAAACTCAATTTTGCATTTGGCCGACTAAGTCAGCAACGACCAAACACCTTCTCACCTCCTCCTCACTCTCTATTTCACTGTGGCTCCCGCTCATAGTGTTGACATCTTCACCAGCTGGCGCCTCGTTCAAAACAACCCTACTCCTTGTATCCATGTTGTATGATGGCCAGGTGGGTGCACGGTGGAGTTTTCGATTATTAGGGTTCAGGGTACAGACGAAGGATAACCAGTAGGCTATGAGTTCCTCAGAAAAGGCAATTTCGGAAGAATTTAATGTCGAGAAAGTCGTGGTTCCGTTGATACTGTTGTTGATATTCACATGAGAATGTGACAAAAGAGGAATTTTTCAATACCCTGTACGAGTCCCTCGAAACATCATATAGTTTTCAGTAGCATGTGCAGTTGCTGTACTGCCACCAGTGGGATCAGGTTGATTGTATCGGTATGTCCAAGTTTGAACGTTAGCTCTATTCCATGAAGAAGCCATTATAGTGCGCTTTCAGGAGTGTTTGAATGCGAAAGGATGATTGATAAGGAAACAAAGCTTACAGCACATCTCAAAGAACTATCACCAGTAACCGTTTGTAATCTCAGATCTTCCGAGGCGAAAGCTGAGCTCGGATACGCCTTCCAAAGACTAGAAATTTGATCCATGGGATAGTATTATTGAAGTGCACTTACTTGTAGAAGGCGCTTGATACCTTCACTTGTGAAAGACGGAAAGAATGCTCTGATGGCCGAGGGAATATCTGCACCTCCGGCAACAGTTTCGTTGGTAGTTGCCCTAGGGTGAGCAATTACCGACAATTCATCGCTAAGGTGGTAGATTGACTAACCCAATCATGAGAGGAACTCTTCTGAAAACGCCGTTCTGAATCAATCTGGTAGGGAAGTCAGTCAGAAGCTTTTTGTCGACGACAGGATGGAAAGCGTTATAAGCAGGGCTAATAAATATCAGTTCATGAGACACGTGAAGACAATAATCAGATACATACAGAGTTGCTGTGACATTATCCTGCGCAATAGCAAGTGCACTGATGCTAGCAGATCTAAGACAAGTCATTTTTTCACTGAGATCACCAGTGGTACATCCAGCCTTTTGAACAAAAGCATCAAACAAAGGCTGGGGAAAATCAATTCATCTCTGGCCGACGGTCCGAGGAAGAATGTACCTTTTGCTGTTCAGGCGTAGGCAAAGGCGTTCTATAAACACTTTGTGCTATAGCACCACGGAACAAATCTTCCCTGCCTGAATTCGCAATCAAGTGTAATTCAACCGATGCGCCACCAGCGCTCTCCCCGTTGATAGTCACTTTTCTGGGATCACCACCGAACTTGGCGATATACTTTTGAACCCAGCGTAAAGACTCTATTTGATCCAAGAAGCCAGCATTGAGATCACCAAGTTGGCCACTTGCAAATTCTGGTGTAGACAAGAAACCAAAACTGGAGAGTCGATAGTACACAGACACCACTATCACGTTCGGACTCTGCTGAATCCAGTGCTCAAAAGGCCAATTAGCTGGATTGCCGAAAACATATCCACCCCCATGGATATAGACAAGAACAGGAACTAATCAAATGTCATCAAACTCTAGTTTGTTTTGCCCAAACAATCCGCTTACGTTGGGCATCCGACTTCACACCAGCCGGAGTGTAAACATTGACTTTCAAGCAGTCTTCGCTTCCAGCACCACCATGATCAGCTGAATGCAAAGGATCAAGCTTAGCCAAGAGGAGAAATAAATTTCGAAGTGAATAAACCTCGAGAGAGAGCTCCTTGAATACAAAAGTTGGGGTATGACTTGGCATCGATTACTTTCCCATTCGACTCTTTTGTGATACGTGCAGTGTTCAAAGGGACTGGAGCACGGAAGCGGCGATGTTCAAGCGGTGGTTCTGCATAAGGCAAGCCAAGGTAGGACACAGTATTGGGCCAAATATCTGTATGATTTCCTAAGTATTTTGCATAGCCCAGGTCAACAATATTGTTGCTTGACATCCCATCACTTGCTAAAGTATACTCGTGGAGGGCTAGGCCCATAGCCAAGACAAGAAACGTCGAGAAGAGCATTCTGATTGGAGAAACAATTGGAGGTGTGACCTTGGTAATCTGGAAGCTGGGCCTTGTCGGTGCGGTAGTATGGTCCCAAAACTGTGACTAGTACGACGTTCTGATACATGATCACTGACGATTTCGTCATGTTCCGAATCAACTTTGGCTGCTGAGGTTTGCAATGCTGCCTGTGAAACGAAGCTATTTCTAGTCTACACCGGACTCAATTGCCTGGTCAACGTGCGATATATCCTGGATGAGATGAGATGTGGACGTCTTAGTCACCACAAGCCTGTGCATGGATCGAATGCTTTTTCGCAGGAGAGGTTCTGTTCGAGAATTGAGTTCCTTGTAGATTCCACAATGACTAACTAATCCAACTCGGCACTTTCCATTTGGAATCCACGTGTGAATCTTGCAGCTATTTTATACCGGTGACACTACAGTGCCTGTATAGAGAAGACAAGGATATGGCGATTCATGGCTCATGAGAACATGCCGCTTTCGCCATTTGGGGGCTAGAGGGATATCGAAGTCTAGATAATTTTTAATAACCTAGCAATTAGATGGATCCGGATCGCGCCTGGAACACCAAATGTATTTTCATAACACTTAATGCAGATTCCCGTGGGCGTCGAAAGGTAAATATGTAAGCAATGGAAGTGAACATCAAGTGCCGGTCTGAGTTTCATAATATGCAATTCTTATCACAATACCCAAAGGTCTCACATATTGACTCAAAATCAAGATCATGGCGAAAAACTCATGGAGTACAAAAACTACCCAAAAGAGGTGAAGAGTCACCAGCGCCCATTTACCCTATGCGGATAATTCCTAAATGGAAACACATCACAGATCCCCAACCTTCTTAATTCCTGCAACGACGTGTTCATTACGGCGCCAGAATTCGACCAAAATCTCAGCCAATCTTGTGGGGTCGTCCTATGACATTCGTTCAGTTCATCGTTAGATATGAATGTCCGTATAAAGGAAAGAACCACATTTAGAGAGTTGAAGGCGCAATACGTACTTCCTGTATCATATGCCCAGTTCCAGGTACAACCACCATTTGGAACTTGCCTTGCATCTGGCCAATCATTAATTCTCGATCAAGTCGGTCTGTTCCCGCAAGCACTAATAGTCGAGCCGTACGGACGGCGAGAAATTTGTTCGAAAGTCCTATAAACCAACCTTAGGGGTGGTTCATCATCAGGTATGTGTTGATCGACCCAAATTAGATGGAGAACATACTTCGCCAATACGAAGCAGTGGAGCGAAGCGGAGTGTGCCACTGATATGGATGCACGGCAGTATCGTCGCGCTGAATGACTGATGGGACAGAAATTCGGGCAGATATGGGGTTTCGAATCGTATGGGTCGTAACGCTGCAAGTAAGATTGTGTCATGACATGAACAAGGACATTGAGCGGTGTTGGCAATACATGTAGGTGATCGAACAAGATTTGAAAAACAGATCGAGGGCGAGGGATACGAAGCCCCATGACGACTCAGTGTTGAGGAGAAGTACGACTTACTGCCACTCTATTGCCTCTTCAACACTATCGAAGCCTTCTGGACGCGCGTTCAGGAGGCTGTGCATGTGAGGGAGAGCTTCAATTGCAGAACCTGATAAAGAGGTAAGTATTGATGTCGCGTGTCTCTCATCACGTTGAGACAAGGAATAGGAGAACCTTCAACGACGTCCAAGACCACTGTGCCGGTGACCTTGTACTTCTTTTCCAACAGCTTGGGACAGGTTTGTACAACGACAGATCCGCCCATGCTATGTCCGATGAGCTATTCATTCGCGAAGAATGATTATTATCAATCACAGATATGACAGGATTGAGGACAAACTCACCAACAATGTCGGAGTTGAGACTGGGTCTGGAAACACGACCCGGAGGAGCTCGAAAAGATCATCAACAAGAACGTCGATAGATAGATTACTATCATCTGCGGTAGAAGTAGTCTTCCCTAAAAAATGTATAATAAGGTCAGATCGCCAGAATTCCTTAACAAATGTACAAACCGTGGCGTCGCGCGTCCAACGCTAAAACACCGCACTCCCCATTCGTCTGGTCCACAACCTCCCTCGCAAAACAAGCAAAAGTCAGACCAGAATACCCTGCTCCATGATGGCAGACCATCACGGTCCCATCAGAAAATTTAGGTGGAGTGTAATACACCCGAAAGTCGAGATTCCTCGTCTTAACAGCGACCTGAACTGCCTCCTGGAAATAAGCTGACGCCGAGATTGGAGCAAAGTCAGGATTGGGTGCTTTCTTGATTTTTTGCCTCAAGTGGCTTGATGATGATGGCCTATATTTTGATAGTTGAGAACGTTATTGAGCCTGGAAGAAGTCAAATGAAACCAACACTTGCATTGCGGGGGGGCCCATACCACTGCCTGGAAGGGGGCCAATAGAATCCGCTGCCTCTATTTCTTCACCCTCATCTCCTTCGCAGTCAAAATCTGGTAATTCAGGGGGGAGTTTTGAGAGCCGAGCACCAATCGTCGAGCGGAAAAGATCTGACATGGAGTTGTGGAAGGTTATAGAACAGATCCTTTTTCTGAAGTAAGGTGTTACTCAGACTTTGTGACTTTGTAGCTCCGATAATCAATCATCTTCTCCTGTTTTCAACTCTCCTATCTCCCGGATTTTTCTACTGTAAGCGATGACAACTGCATTTGATTTTGGTAGTCACAAAGTTTCCTAAAGTTTTCCTCAACAAGGTTCAATCAATGACTAATCTCATCAACTATTTTTTAAAAAGGACAACTAGAATCAAAGCTGCAGATTATGAAAATACATCCTCAAAATGGTCTGGCTCAGTTCCAAGAAGATCATATCAAATCAGAGAATAACCCTCCCTATTTTCCCATGTGCTACTCGAACAACCAGTTTACATCACAACCAGTATCATCTTAACATATGAAAAATGACATTCAATGAAAATATCGAGTATTTTTTAAATGATGATACTAGAGGTAAGAGCCTGTAAATTCCACAGTGTATCCTTACTTTTGAGTCAAGAGTGTGGTAATGGTAAAGGGTAGTCACTGACCTAGGGTTACCCTGAACATGCCTCTCAGCTCACCTCAACCCTTGCCAACATTATCAACCAATCTCTATCATACAATATTCACAAAAGTAAAAGATTGACAGATTTTGACTTTTCAATCAGCAACTCAAAAGGAGAAAGATGCCACAGTTTTGAGCTCTTTTCGAACACCCACTCTCGGTCAAAGGATGCGATTGAATGAAGACTCATCATCGTCATCAATCCGTGCAGCAGGACGATGACACCTCCAATTACCTTTCAGAGATGTAGATTAAAACTCTTGTGACAATACAAAAGACAATCGTCATCTAACAGAGTTCTCAGAGTTCTGAAAGGGAACAGTCAAAAATAGTATACCCTAAGCACTGCAAAAGCTCTCCATCAAAATTCCACCTTCAACAAACATCATGTTCCCGGTTACGTGTTCTCGCATATGGAATTCGGAGGCGTTCAGTTCTGCTATCGCATGACAGAAATCATTTATCAAGATCAACCATTCATGCCGACAGCAATGATGGTAAAGCCATTCTATGTTTTCAGTGACAGCAACTGAGACGATTATTTCTCGAAGAAGAGTCAACAGTCTCAAGGAATACTGTGAGCAAGCCATGCTTGACTAAGCTGAGTGCCTCCACCAACCCACTCTCCGACAAATAGAGCCATAGCTGTCTTAGAAGCCCATCCGGACAAGATGATGAGGGTTGAGAAGAAGGGATGAATGTCGAGAATAACTGTTAACCAATATATGAGATTCAGATTCATTAATCATGCTCAGGAGAGGAATGCAAACCTCGAAGGCCAAAACCGGCAGACATACCCCCTAGCACATTACGAATCACCCATTCACGATCCAACTTGTCATCATCGAAAACTCTTGAAAGGAGGGAGATGATCGAGGAGAATGCTTCAAGTAGATTGGAAAAAGCATCGAACCAGTGGAACTGGATTTGGGGATGAGGTTGTGAGGTGGACGAAGGAGAAGCGGGAGTCCAGATTGTGAGTAAAAAGAGGAGAAAGAGCTTTGTAAGGGAGGAGTAAAATAGCGTCAAAGGAACCAGAGCGAAATTAAAATCTCGCCAGGATTCACTTGGAGACGGCAACGATGTCCTGGAGCGAGTCATGGAAAACATATGTTGGTACAAGAAAAGGACTGTGAAACAAGATAAAATGATCCCAGAGTGGAAGGCGATGGTCTCTGCAATGCAAACCGTACGGAAAACTTTGACGAGGAAGGGAAGTAGGACTTACCAGCTAGACATCCAAGAAGTACCCGCATGAATATGAGCAGCGATTCTTCAGCATACATATCACTGGGGTTAGTTTTTGGTCCTATCTGAAGGGTCGGCTTCTGAGAGACAAAGTGAGGAAGATAAGACGCCGTACGAAGATGTGTCCATCTAATAACTTGAAGAAGGTGAGTCAACAATTTCAAAAAGATGTAGAGGAACCATACACGCATCGAGAACGACGAGGCCTGCTCCGAGTTTGAGAGTCCAAATCCAGCGTGCACGAGAGAGGCACGCCCCATCTATGTCGTGAAGTTCCGATGTTGTGCGACGTGGTGTGCTACCCCTGTTGTACAGTAAATGCCTATATACTCCTTGTTTAAGGAGGATGAGATCCAATAAAAGGGTCAAAGTGTCGTGTTCTACATAAGGATCCACAAATGCCGCACATTTCTGCTGCATTTGCTATCATCAGAAACGGTGACTCAGGGTCAACAAGTGGAAAACATACACACTGCTCGAGACGAAGATTATGTGCGGACTCATATACTGTATAGAGAAAAGGTGTATATGTTTTGCATGTTGTGCAGATTGGCATGTTTTGAAATCTTGAATGAGATCAATCACATGAGAGCTGGCGCAGATAATAATAGATATTAATGATATTAATTCATGGTCGATCAGGTATTGAATTAGCCAATGGTCTATTCCAACAGCTGGTGTTGTAAATTGCGTCCAGTGATTAAAAACAATTACTTCTTTGTTCAGAACATTATTCTTCATCAGGCTCGATGTTATGCAGCATGCCAAAGGTTATCTCCTCCTGGCCGGTCTGAACCACAATGGTAAATGACAAAATGTCCTCGATTGTGATTCAAATGTCTCTCCTTGAGCCTCTATAAAAAGCAAATAACCGTGCACATACTCTCTGACTGTTGCTCCTTATCCGGACACAAACTCAGCCTCCTAGCCTCAGGTTTCGAGTTCGTCGTCGATATATTAATGGTTTCTCTCAGACTATGCGCCTCGGTCGCTCTGAGTCTCGCTCTTGCTACAACAGCAGCTCCTCATTCCCATATCACAAAGGTACGAAGTCGTGCTGCACACGACGATACTGTCAAAGTGTTCAGCAAGGATCATTACTGGTGCGCATATATCTCGTTTTTCTTCCGTGGCAAAACAAACAAATATATCATAGCTTAATTCTGCCTCGGTAAGATCCTGTGT
>Ga0153986_1000210_pt1 | contig 18883 bp, 25 predicted proteins | sample TSGA070MetaG_FD_104724 | JGI IMG/M metagenome (GOLD analysis project Ga0153986, IMG submission 104724) | Attine ant fungus gardens microbial communities from Georgia, USA - TSGA070 MetaG | ecosystem: Host-associated > Fungi > Mycelium > Unclassified | place: USA: Georgia, Alexander Wildlife... | reverse complement strand
GAACTCTCCGAACCCCCTGATGATAGTGAAGTAGAACTTTGAATTTGCATTTCTTACTTGACTCTGAGTCAAGACTATCTGCTAGGTATTACATCAAAACTCATAAGATCTCGAGCACAGATTACTTCGTGTCCATACTTCTCGGTTGCTAGATTGCCAATAGCTTCCATTATTTTTTTAGAATCATCTGATTCATCACCTGCATATCGCGCAGAGAAATGATTTAATATGAGCCTCTTGGCGCGTATTCGTTTCGCAAAGGCACCAGCCATTTGCGGTGTTGAATGTCCTCTTGATCTAGCTCGTTCCTCAACTGACTCGTACGTATCCATCGGTTTGGTGTTGGAATCTATTCCAGGGAGATGTGCGTTTGTCGCTTCATGGATCAGTATATCTGCATCCATTGCCAGGGTTGCGATCGGCGAAGGATCGTGTGTATCACCTAGAATGACAAGCTTACGGCCTTGCCTTCGTGAAGGCCCATGTAGCACTGTCCCGTCGGACAGTCTGATGGAAAGACCTTGTTGAAGTTGTCGCATAACCGATATCGGAGTATTGGTCCTCTTGAGGTGCGGGACATATCTTGAAGGATCCATTTTTCCCGGAACTGATGACTCGTTTATGATATAACCAATACAAGGGACTGAGTGGCAAATGGGCGCCGCAGATACAGAGATCAAAGCATCTGAATAGATGCCTGCCCATATCCCGTTCACCTGAGGGATGTTATGGCCTTCTAGCTCATACGAAGATTGGGAGAGGGCAGTTCCATCGCCGTATTGAGGATCGGTCGGAGAACGGAGCTCATGGACAACATAGGTCCCGTCCAAGTTTGTGTGAGTGAGGGATAGCGCATTACGGATGTATGCTCGTGTCCCCAATGGCCCATAGATTTCAAGTGGCTGTTTGTTAATAGTATTGAAAACGCGATTTTCGTAGAAAATCAAACTTACTGGTGGGCAAGTCGACTTTGTTTGCATGCGGAAATCTTCGGTCCCCTCCGCAGTACCCCCCGCTCCGTTCATGCAACTGGCCAAAAGAGGACATATACCGAATATATGGTCGCCTAAAAGCGATCTCTGTGAGCAAACCGAAAAGCCTAGGACGTTCACATACTCCTTTTCATACACCAGAGGTAGTGAAGAGACAATTGTGCTGGAGATCAAGTTACTTACCGTGTGTGTGTGTGATGAATATCTTCCTTATCCTGCTTCTCTTCACCGTCCTCGACTTTGAAATCTGGTGTTGAGTAGCCTCGCCGCAGTCGAAAAGCCAAACATCGGCGCCAAGTCGCAACGCTAGTGAAGAATGATTCCTAGTCGCAGATGGCTGCGCCGACGCGGTTCCGAGAAACGTAATGTTGAAAACACCGATAGTATCTGCTGTAGCCTTCCCCGTACTATCGACAGCTTCTTTTACAGCTATCTCCATTTTAGGTAGCCTATGGTTCGAATGATAGCTGTAAGGGATTAATCGTCGTGGGTTGAGGAGACCTTGTACATGAACAGAAATGTTCAGATATTCTGAGGAACGATGTACGTATGCTGACGTTGAGCGATAGGCACACTTGAGGATGGTCCACATGCTACTAAAACTTTGTTTGGCCGCAATCAAAAACTAAGATCCTCATGAGCAGTTCACCACTGGTAATTTGATTATTATTTGATTATTCCATCCAAAATCAGATATGGACTCCCTGATGCTGTGCGGCAAAGTTTTCTGACATCTTAGGTAGTGTCTAAAATTCAAAAAAAGGGACACAAGACAAAATTATGGATTAATGAACGAAGAGAGACTTCCACTAGATATAATATACGATCAAATATGATACTCTAGACAAAAACATAAAGATAGAACATTGCCGGTGAAACGGGAACTAGGCAATCTACTAGGCGACCCAAAAACATCAGTTTTACTACCTGATGCCAGGAACTGACTCACTTGCGAAGCTATGTCTTTCCTGCAGGTTTCAGTATTGAGAGCTGCAAGATGTTTCTTACTGCATTGGCAACTGTAGGCGTCTGGTAATAAGCGACCATTCATGCAACTCCAAGAGGCAAGGCTTACTCTTTTGTAAGCCTGTTACACTTGTTACAAAAGGTCCTCTATAATCACCACTTAGATATCACAAGGTAACAAAAAACGATCAGCTTACCGAAACCTTTTTGAATTGACCAAAGATCATTTTCAGTGAACTGGGCGAAGTTGGCTTGGGTAGCAGCAAGCAAATGCCCAAGGGCTTTTAAGGGCGACAGCACTTATTGGCCTTTCAAATAACCCTGTACATCTGTATAGAGAGACACAGCAGAAACGCCGCCAAATCAGTATCTTTGAGCAAAACATCGGAAATGGACAGCAGGACCAAGAAATCAGATCCTAGTGGCTGAGTAAGTCATAAGTTTTCTCAGTTCTGGAATGATTTGGTTACGAATCGTATGAACTCAATTCACGAGATTGGATAGCAAAGATGGTAACAAGGGCCAATGCTCAAGCAGGTGGCTGTGGGCTAAACAGTTGTACAAGCTAATAACGTTTATTAGGTCGTCGCAACCGGCATCGTAGACGCGCGGGGGATAAATGGCATGAAAGAACGTCTAAATAACGGGGTTAGGTGAGATCCTATAAGAGCTATTTCCCTTACCTATTCAGAACTAGGCCCTTAAGAGCACGAATCTCCCTTCGCAGTGACTCCTCAACTGGACCTAGATTACCCACTATACCGATACCATTCGTAGGAAGCCGATAAGGCATGAAAAGCTGGGAGCTGATGTACCCCGTAAGTTCAGACAAAGCCTCTAGGGTGGTTCGAAAAGTGCTGGGCTTGGACGATTGATCTTTCGGTAGTGCCAACTGCAACGAAGAAAGCGACATGACTATCGGAGAAGGATCTAGTGGTAGAAGGGGTATGTGGCTCCAGCGCGAAGGTGACTGAGACTGTTGTTCCACAGAAGAGGGAGGTAAGGTAGGATCAGCAGAGAAAAGAGGGCAACTCGAGAGCAATTCCCAGAGACGTTGCTAACGTAAGATTAGAACCATAACTCAAGCGTCGGAAAAGGTCCACTCCCTACCTCATATTTCAAACCGTCAGGACAAAGTAACCAGGGGACCTTCTCTTCCAGATAGTGGAAAAGTTCTTCGGTCGTAGGTTTTATCTTTTCTCTTTTGGTGAAATCAGCCAAGCCGCAGCGCAGTGTTGTCACCAGAGGAACGACATCCAGCTTGACCTCCTGCTCGCCAAAGGATGTAGTTACATCATCTATACAAGAGCATTTAGAATATGGTAGGGGCTCTCTCCAAGGATCGGCCTTCGGAAGAACAGACCAAACTTCCGCTCGAGTTTCTTTGAAGGTTGACAGTGAAGTTGCTAGGCGTCGCATCAGAGTGAGATGATGGTTTTTGAGGGAATGTCTTGCCATGTATGATAGAGCAATTCGGGGTAAAAGAAAGCGCTATGAAACGTCAAGAGGTATTTTATGGACCTCTGCGACAAGGGTGCTCACATGATATATGAAGAGGAGAACTGCCGACCCGCCTGCAAGCCACGAAAAAATTCTTGACAAGCCAAGTAGAAGATTGGGGAGGGGAGAGGGAGGAGGTAGCGGGTATGTACGTGGGGGAATTACAGGGGCAGAAGCAGGCTGATCTCATGTTCAAATCCTGGTTTCTTCTCTCCACGGCATAAACACTCACCACATCATGCAATAGATGGTCTATTTCTACCTCGTGAAGGCCTTTCTCTCGGAGAAATTGACGTTTTGAAGACAGGTCCTGACCGGATATTTGCGAGGATTGAAGAAAGGATTTAGCTTTGGAAACTAACAGTGATCTATCGTCTGGAGGTTGTGAGTGACGTGTCTGAGAGTCAATTGTTTTCTGGATTGGAGAACTTTTTTCAGCATCGGGTGTGTTATTGTCTGGCGATTTGTCGTCGGCAGCCATAGTCAAGACAAGGACAGCTGAACTGTAATTACATCTCATGTTACGTAACGACATTTGTATCTAAGTAGAGCGTAGTAGACCCATCGACTATGTTTGATCCTCTCAACTCTACCGTTGCATTTGGTGGCGAAGTTTCTTCCCAGACTCCTTCCTGGCCAACGACACCTCGCCCGCCAGGCTCCCCGATTCCTAATCTTCGGCCCGCTAATACCCCTGGTTCCTCTACACCCGACAAAGGACCAACTCCTGGTCTCTACGGCAGAGAACCCCAAATTTACGGACAATCAGAACCAGGATTTATTTCTCCGAACCAAGCAGTGCTCTCCAATGGTGCTACACTTGAGCGACGCGAACCATATCTGAAAGTCAAAATCACTGGTCTTGACCGCAATCGACGAGATATCTTGATCAAATTTGACGCACAAGTAAGTATATAAAGCATGAGGTCACGAATTATATCCATGAGGCTTCTAATAGACCAATCTGAGTAATTTCTCTGGCACCAAATATCGCAATGTTTCACGGTCGTACCTGGAATTCCAACAATTCTATGAATCCATTGTCTTCAACAATCCTCAGACCATCATTGCAGCGCTGCCGCTAGCACAGACGTCTGCGCCTACGGATGAAGAGGACGACCGTCTCGTTAAAATTATGCTGCAGCGGTGGATGACTCGGGTCTGCGAAGACCCTATCCTTGTCAATGATGAAGATGTCCGCGCTTTCATAGAAAGTGATTTTGGTTACCAACCTACTCCTAAACCTCGGAAGAAAGCCTCATCGGGCTTCAGCCTGATCCGACGACAAGTCCCAGATGAAGATGAAGATTTGCAACGTACTCGTTTCGAGTTAACAAAACTGGAAACTCAATTCTTTGATGCTGCTAAGGCTGTGGATAGACTAGCCATTACGAGAAAAGGTGAGTATCTGTTCTGAGTCGCGGTACCTTGTTCAATGCCGTCTCCATGAACTACCATAGTCCTCGCTACTTCACATTCGGAAATGGGTAACAAGCTCATAAATATTGCGACTAATGAGGCCCATCCACCTCTCGGAAATGCCTTGCGAAAATTTGGGCGAGTTTGGCACAGCCTTGGAGACCTAGATCATGCAAAATCTATCAGTGAATGTGTCATTGTAGCGGACTCGCTTGGTTATCAGGGAATGAATGCCAAGTCCGCAAAAGAGACCCTTCAGATGCGAACTGGCGTTCTCGAAGAATATCAAGCTGCTGTCAAGGCTACAATATCTAAACGCCGACACATAGAACGCTTAAAAGCAAGCTCCAATATCCGGCCTGAGAAAGTAGACGAAGCACTGGCAGATATGGCAGAGGCATGTAATGTGAACAACCTCATCAAATTTTTCTCTCAAACAGCTCTTCAGGCAGATCGCTACGAACAAATCCTCGCAAAGAGAGCAGAAGGCATTTCACAAAATCTACATCAGGCTCTCCGGACTCATAATCGTAACGCAAATGATGATATCACAACGGCACTCATTGAACATGCAAGATCTTCCCTGATGTACGAGCGACAGTCGCTGAAGGAGCTGGAAACTCTCCGAAGTGATGTTGCCAACGCTGCGAAGAAAGTTTTCTCTCCATCCACTGGACCGCCAAAGCCCAAGGTCATTCTTCCTCTTGAGGATTATTCTGACCATCCTCGTTCTGCTCCAATAGCGCCAACGACAAACGGTGGCCGTGTAGCGATACCTCCCACGCCTTCTGGTACTTTCAATCCACATTCCAAGCCAGCTCTATCGGTTGATTCTTTGGCAAACTCACAAACTTGGAATTTTTCACAGTCACGACAATCTGCACCATCTCAGGTCCAAGCCTTTCCGGGGCTAGACGATCCCTTGAACCCAACTTTTCTCGTCGCCCCTCAACAGATGGCAGCTTCGACACCAACTCTTGTCTCCCCTGGAACGCAGGGTTTCACACCACCTACTCAACAGACGAAAGTTGCTCCTGTACAACTCCCTGGCGTGGAATCCTCCTCATATCAGTCGCCGCTACATGCGCCTTCTCTCGATCGCTTCGACGATGGCTCAAGAATTCGGCCTGCAGTAGCCTCTACGTCTCAACCAATAACCGCGACACCGGTAGGAACGTCACAGACTTTTGATCCACTACGTAGTAGTGCTACCGCTCAAATCAACGCAACATCACCATCAAATACATCTATGTTTCAAGGTCAGCAAGCCACTGGAATTGATCCTTCATCTCAAGTCAGATCACAACAAATGGCACCGTCGATTCGCGTGCAGCCGACAAGACCGAGGCTGGACGCAAAAGAAGCTGCCAGCAAGCTGGCCAACATGTTCTGATAGGACAAATGAGGTTGAGTGTACGAGAAAAAAAATCGCTTTATTCATGTATTTATTTTCATGGTGTGCTCATGTTTCCTGTTGAGTTATGGATATATCTTGCGGATATTGTGCCTGAAGTTTTATTGCGGTCCAAACGGCCTGAATTACTAAGGGATTTTCTTTTCTGTTAAGTGACTCAAGTCCTGCCTCCCTCGGACAAAGGTATCCGTAATTTGGGAATGTTTCATTCTTCGTTTTCCATAAAAAAATGATACGTGTTCATTTTGGTGTTATAGTAGTAGGTGTGTGAGAGAAAGTCAAGAAAGTTCTTCGGATACAGGCATAGACTGGGCAAATAAATAAAATTGTAATCTTACATATTTTTGATGGCCACAGCAATACCATCATCCATTACAAACATTGATTGATGGTATATCACACTAGCGCAGACAATGTCAAAGCCACTGGAAAATATTTTCAAAGGATCCAAAGATGCATCCAATTGCCACTGAGCCAACGAGTTTCACTCTTCCAGAACATTTGATCTAGAACCAATCCTATGTGATTCAGGGTTTCGGGCTATTCCACTTGAAGTTCGCATCTAACCAGGTAGTCCATCATTCAATGAGCATTAATGTTTGAGATAAACAAACAGTGATGCTAAGAGAATATACAAGGTCCCAGGTATCGTAGATAGTCAATGTGAAAAAAGGGTAGTACAAACTCTAGGAATTTAGAGTGCAGGGCAATCAGGGATTTTAAGGTCTTTAAGTGTTCGACTAAGTAGGGTGGTCAGTGAATGCGTTCGTGAATCCCTGATATCGGACAATCCACATACTCGCCGTTGAAAAGACCCCACCAGCCCTCGACTCCACCATAGGCGTCATCTTTCCATTTCTCATCACAGAACTCAAAGAAGAAATATCCAATGCCGTTCTGGTTAGCTTGACACACAAAATTGTCAAGGAAAATCTGGAAAGTAGGTAGTTGACATCTTCCCTACAAAAAGAGACACTCTCACTTGAAGACTTGCCACCGAAGCATCTGAACCCCCGCTGTTTTCATTGCCAGCATCCGATGATTTCTATCCGCATTTATCACTAATGGTGCCAATCATAAAAGCTAATAACCTCATACTGTCGGCCATCCAGTTTCAGCAATATACATCTTTGGCTTGTTTGGAAGCTGTGAAGCAGGTTGGACATTCGTTTCGTCAAAGAATTTGAAGACCCAGGGCGCGGCAGCTTCTGCCGTGGTGTTGGCAAACCATGGATGTACGTTTGACATCTATCTTCAGATATCAGCATGATTACGGCATGTACCAAGAGGCATAAACGAACGCCGTAATTGACATCTTCGAGGACTTCTTTGCTGAAGAAACTACCGGCATCAGAGTTCCCAATCTGAACAGCCTTGGAAAGTTGCAGATCCGCGATCATTTGACGAGTATCATCAATATCTGCTTTGAGGATAGTAGCACCTGAGGTGATAGGGATCAATGCGCTCGTTTCATGTCTGTAGTGAAATGAGATATGACCTTGTCTACCAGTGCTGCTCTCTGGGTTCTGAGAGCTATGACCAGTCAGATAGCTATGTCATGTCAGTGTCGCGTCTACTCTTCGCGAGTTGCACCATACTTGAGCATGAACTCATTTCCAACAGTGATTCCAGCCACATGATCGGTACCATAAGTTTGAAGAGCATCTTTGATAGCGTCACGCTGCCTCTGATATACGGCAATATCATCTGATACGACATAGTTGCCGACATAGACCTGCATGTCGACTTTGGTCTGCTTAATCGCTTCAAGCTGTGCCAACGATATTAATAAATATGTTGAAGATATTTTTAGAAAGTCACCCTGACGTACAACGAGAGCGGTCTGGTTGCAGTCTGCCCCATAGAGACGAATTCGACTTGTGAGCTGCGACATTAACTGTTGAGGGTTGAGTCTCGTCTCTATGGCTTGGACAGAGAGGAGCGTACCTGGACGTCTTTGATGATATTTTCTAGGAATGAAGTCTTCAGCGTCACATACTGACAGTCCATGCCGTACCACGATGGTAACACACCAAGCTGGGCTCCACAATTGGGCATAAGGGCACCCTCCGGTGTATACGCGATGCCGTAGAAGGACTTGTGCAGGCGTTGGTCTTGTTCGAATTGGCTTGGGTCGGAACCAACATCTAATCTAGAGCCAGAGCTACCAGAGCTTTTGATGCGATGGCTGAGCAAGTACCATGTAACAATACCGCCACCGACGAGCAACAGAAGCACAAAGATAGAAAATAACACCTGAATTTTACGGCAGGCAGGACCGGGCGAGGAGGAGTCGTGAGTCCCAGATAAATTCGAGAGAGGTTTGGTGGCAACGGACCATCAACATTGATTTCTTTCGTCGTGCTTTCTCCTTTTCGAGCGTATATGCCATTCCTCCGTCAAGGTTCTGATACCTGTCGGGCATCTTGGACCAAGGTCAAACGAGTGTAGTAAGGAGCGCGTAATTCAGTGAGCCGATGCCCAGTAAGGTGTCAAGCGGAGTGGGTGAAGGTGAGAATGAGAAATCGAGCACCTATTCACTTCAACCCTGATATTTATCCAACCCTGATCCCAGCTCTTGTTGAGAAGTCTATAGAACGGTACATCCCATGATTATCCAAATAAACTAATGAATAGAAAGTTGAATATAAAGTCAAATGGTATCTTCCAGCCAGAGGGGCAACATGTGGCCCATTCGCAAAACCTTGGTTCGCAGATATTTGTCAAGATCTTCGCCATATACAGCATTTCCACCTATCAATGGAGTATCCAATATCTTCTCTTTTTCCTGTTTCTGCGTCATCGTTTGTGCCTCTTTGTCCTCTGCCTTGTGTTTGCACCGCTGCCAGCTCCGTGGTATCATGGGTACGCGTTCAGCTATCCTGATCCCCTCCTTTTCCAAGGCCCTCACTTTCTCAGGGTTATTGGTCAAGACTCGGACTCCTTTGGAAGCCGACCCCTCCAAATCTAGGCTCAGGTCGCGTAGAATGGCGGCTGCAATCTCATATCCACGCTCGTCGGCTTTGTGACCGAGCATGAGGTTGGCAGTGACCGTGTCATGACCCAGATCCTGCAAGTTGTATGCACGGATCTTAGACAAAAGGCCAATGCCTCGGCCCTCCTGCCGAAGATAAATTATAGTACCGCGACCTGGAATGACAGTAGGATTTGTGGATGGATGATCAGAAGGAACGGTGATAGGTAATGAGATCTGTCGGATGGCTTCATCTAGTTGCTCCCCACAGTCACAGCGCATACTCCCAATGGTCTCACCAGTGAAGCATTCAGAATGAATACGAATAAGAGGCGGAGGAATAGCTGATTTGTGATGTGGGAAGGATGAGAACTGAACAGGTAAGGACGGATCAGAAGCATGCTGTGATGTTGGAGATAAACGTCCAACATAAGCACCCCGGGAAATACGATCCATTTCTGTCTCATTTTCACTCCATGCGGCATCCAATGAATGCGAACGGATTGGAATAGCTGGAGATACACCTTCGGAAAATTGGGCAGGATCGATGACAATGGCTAGATGCTCCTTGTCATCGTGATTGTTGTGATAGAGATGCAAGAAGACAGGACCATGTGGGGTTGGCACACGGGTGCGTGCCATGCACTTGACCTGCACGGTGGGTGAAGGCTGGGTAAGTGATTGGCACTGGTGGTGAGTGGAAATGGGTGGTAAAGGGTGTTTCTCGTACGTCTGTGAGAGGTTGTCCGCGGTCTTGGGAGAGTCAGAACCATGCAGAAGATTATGTTCTTTGCAGTCTCCAAGAGATGCAGCGAGGAGACGCTGGCGGCGAGGAGTCTGTCTGCTCACATAAGCAAGACGCTTTCTTTCAAGTTTGGTGCCGGAGTCGTCGGCAGACCACTTTGTCCAGTCCCAAGCACCCTCTGCCTGGGGAACTGCGACGCCCGGGAAAAAATCATGATGATAGTGGTTGCGGGTGACGTGGGGTCCCGAAGCAGCAGCCGCAGCAATCAGCAGAGGGTCGAGGACGGCATCTCTTCTTTGTATGAAAGATTTAGCCGTTGGACGGGCGGGCGCTGTGAGCATATTGAAGAGAGCAGTATCAGCTACTTCAGCGACGGCTGGATGGTGGAGAGTGCCCATTGCGGAAGAGACAAGATACTTATCGAGGACATGGAAAGATCTCGGTAAACCCACGTGCCGGCGGGCTTAGAAAGCAACGTCCGAGGCCGGAGAAAATCACGTGCCTGCAATGTCCGAGGCACGGAGCAGTGACAGTGACTCTTCACGTGACTGTGATCTTGCTGTCATACACTCGCAGACTCACACAGCGATGCACCTTTCTCTTGTTGTTTTATTCGCCAGGTAACGCTTTCCCACCTCCCCACCCTGCTTGGCTTATCTTGACTAGCTTTGTTGCGGCTTCTATCCACGATCTTTCCTCCCGCTCTTCCCATCCGCATCCTCCTTCCCATCCCAGTACACTCCACAAGTTTCCTCCTACCACCAGATCTCCGCCTGCTCACCAGACCCCATCGACTACTGTCCATGCTCCAATCCCCCCAGCCGCCACACTCAGTGATCGCCCCCGTCACCACAATCATGAATTACCATTACATATCTTCTTTGAAGTGTTGGGTGGCCTTCTGGGACTCGCAGTCCTCGTGGGCTGTTCTCGTTGCTGCTACATTTATGGCGTCACTCCCAAGCGTGATCGCATTATGGCCATACTCGAGCGCCACGAGTTGGACAGAGAACTCGCAGCGCTGGACCGAACCTCTCATCCTCTCAGGCGCGAGCTAACTCCACTCCCTGTCTACTTCCCCCCTCCCCCTACCTATGAAAATGGCACTCCGCCTGCGTTGGACTCGCATTCTCACCCTTCATCTGCACGGTCGACCTCGCCTGTCTACTCACATCCCCCCCGGGATCCTAGGAACGACTCACATGAGTCCCCAATACCCCAACCTGCTATACCCCTTGCTCCCAACGGATAGGTTAATCAAGTGATGCATTATGATTCTTACCATACATGACTTGCGTGATGAGTAAGGCACGTCCACATTGAGCCTATTTTTGCGCTTTCTATAACGTCTGCTCTATGACATAATGACATAATCTAACAATATAGTGTATGATATTGCTACCTGGAAATTTATATTTAGATTCAAGGACACCAGTATGCCTCATGTTGTAACAATCTTACGTTAACAAAATCAATAGCACTGGGAGACGATCCATTGATTAGTGGATATATATTATAAACGTGATGGTGTTCTTTGTAATGTGCTGATGTGCCGACGATCAAATGACCCCTGACTGCAGTTTCATTGTTGTGGCGAAGTAGCAATACTAGTCATATCCCGAGTTCATGGGTTGGACCTTCAGGAACGTTCATGCTCGATATGATCAGCCAGCCGGCCGTAATTTCGGCAGGAACGGGCCGCAGTGACGGAGCCTCAATTTAGCACGCGCGTCATTCTTGCCTTTTCCACATTCTAATGAGCGTCCAGCAACCTTCTGAAGCTCCCAACAGTGACAGGTCTGTTTTTTGTTGGCATAAACCATCATACTTCCTCTAACTCATTCCGGTCTGTTCTTTTTTCATGAACAATATCACTTGCCATAGCTCGCTACCTGTGGTTCAGGTACCCAGAGCGACTAATGACTATCTGCGAGAACCTTCAATTGTGCCTCGTCATGTAGATATCCAACCTGTCATAAATGAAAATCGAATTCTCTTTGAGGAAAACCGACGACTCACCCTGATGATCAAAAACGCTCATGAAAAACGGGAACACATGCAGCAGTTTTACAATCAAAAAGTGCAAACTCTGCAACAGCAAATCGTGACTCTACGGAAAGAAAAGCAGGCAATCTTGACGAGAAATCTATTAGTATGTCACACAGGATATGCTCAACTTCAGCAGGAATGCCTGAGGCTGCAGAACGAATGCGAGCAGCTTAGAAATCATTATATCGGGCTAAAAACCCATATTTCCTCCTTGCCGAACTCAGTTCTGGTGCAGCCATCTTTACATAGAGCTCTGCCAAGCGGTCAGTCCGTTCATCACTCTATCCAAGGTCCCTTGTGGCAACAGCAGGAGCTGGCCTCTGGACAGCATCTTCCTCCACCTGATTTGAATCAGATTCATCCGAGCATTAGGATGCCTATATCTTTGATGCAGAGACAACAAGACAATCAACGAGATGGTTACTCCTCGGACCAAAATATGTTATATCACAAACCACCCCGTAAGCACATGCTTCCTAGATACAAGGAAACAAGATCTAACACAATTCACATTCTTAGCATCATCGGTATGCAAATGTCGTAAGTTATGGAGTGTTTTTCTCATGACGTTAATTTAGAGATCAACACCGATTTCATCAAAAAGATCATCACGAGGCATAATAGAGGTATACATATAGTTTTTACACTTTTACGTGATTGCCGATATTTTTATAGATGAAAGGACAAAATAATATCAATTATATCACTCAAGGAGCAGCCAACAATGCACCTTCCACAGACCCACATCCTGCAACGATGGTAGCCCCTTCACATTTACCCAGAAGTCAAGTATCTTTGCCATTGCCGGAATTTAGACCACAGTTGCAACCTTATTTCCCTAATCCGCAGCCACAAATTCATATACAATCTGTCCATCCAGTCTCTGCACCACTCATGGATATACCGCGGATTGCGTCCACATCCGTGATCAGGCCTTCAGGAAAATCTTTACCTTCACCGGCAGCTTATACAAAAGCACCCTCGTCTGCGACCTCATCTTCGACTTTGGGGTTGAGTAGACCAGCATCAAGGCCAAAAACGGTCGAGAGTTTCTCAGATCTCCCAGCTACCACCACAAAGTTCTATCATTGGAGATCGTTTAACACAGAAGTTTTGCCTGTTTCACAAATACGTCCACCAGCCGACTTGACTTTGAACACCTCTCACCCCAATAACTTCCAGTCTCCCATCAGTGACGAGTACTTGCGTACGCCTCATATGACTCCGTTGAGCTCAAGAGGTTCAGCTGGTCCATCTGAAGGAGTGTCCGAAGTCATGACGCCACTTGATGCTGTATCAAGCACTACCATAAATGTTGCTGAATCGCCTACAGTCGGAGGACAAGTGATGGTCCAGAAACCCGGGAGCATGATGTATATAGACTCCGTTGACGAAGAGGAGGTTCCGCCTCTGAGCCTGATGCGGAAGAAACCACGGTTGGACAGTGCGGATGAACATACACTTCCTGACCGGCAAATCAGGACCACCGCATATACTTCAGCTGTTATACCTATCACGGCTTCTTCCACCTCGCTCGAAGCCGTAGCAGCAGTCCCGGGTACACCCAATAGGCCTGCGATTCCGGATGTGGAGAAGAATGATGATGTGAAGAATGATGACGATGAAATTGGACCTGACGGAATGCGATCTATCCGCTCCTGTCTCGATATTTTCACAGAAGAAGGCGAAAACGGTATCATCACTTGTTCGCTTTGCATGTGAGCTTTTTTTTACTTCATGGGATCTTTTTGCTCGGGATTGATCTGTGTTTTGATTAGTTCTCGGCACTGCCAGGGGCTGATCACAGAGCCTGTTTCGTTCGCATTGAATGCCACACAGGAAGAGAAGGTGCAACACTTTCTTGTTGAACATCCTACCTCTTGGCACAATCTGGTGCATGGAACAGTTACTCCTATATATAGCTAGTTTGAAGAGTCGATCGTACTGATGATTTGGAATATTTTTAGGGTTGAGGTCAAGAGTTATCGGTACCTCATGCTAGATTACATGATATGTATAAATTCATAGCTTCGCAGAATTATCTCTGCTATATATTTTTTCCCCCAAGCTTATGATCTCTTCCTCCATCCATGTGAAAGGATTCATAGATGGATCCGGTAAGTTGATTGGCATCATGATTGGCATGCCAGTTTCAAATTCATCGTGGCTGTGTAAGAGCCTTGGCTCAAAATCGGATTGCATACTGTTTTTTGGTTGTCCGACACCACCTTCAATGGCGTCACCCGATGAGAGACTTTGTGTGTCAACCTCCTTCCTTCATATAGGTGTATCTGTTTTTCTTTTGAAGGTTTAGAAAGAAAACCTACCGATTCAGTACCAAGATCAAAAATTTTTGGATCTTTCTTCCAATAAACTCATGTGTAGAGACTATGTGGAACGATCCCTCCCCCAAGCAAAACATCATGTAAGGATTCTTTCTCAGTTCCTGATCCAAACCACATTGTATGTACATTGTATATCCCTCCCCTCCCCCAATCAGAATCACACAAATCACACAAATCTCGAGAGCCTTGATCAAGATCAGCAATCAATTACTTCTGTTTAAGGTACTCAACTCAACTCGACAAGAAACAAACAAATCACAAAAAAAAACAACATCAACCAAACCTACTACCCCCTCCCCTATCGCTTCTTCTCCACCCTCCACTCCTTGAAAATCCCATCCAAACTCTTATAAATCAAATGCGACGGCAAACACCTAATAATCTCACCCACCCTCTCCTCCGCCTGCCTCTTCCCCTTCTCCTGACCCACCGCTTTCTGCGCATACTCAATCGTCATCCTAAACACAGCCATCACAGCCAACGACACATGCGTCTGCTGACTCGCATGCGCAGATCCAGGCGTCAACGCTGAAAGCAACGGCCCCACAACAGACGGTCCAGAAAGCGTCGGGGTAGATTGGGATGAAAACGGCGTCGCACGCTCCCCACGCACGAGTCGGAGTAGAATTTCGAGAACGTTGTCAGTCTCAGTCATATGCGTCTTGAGGAATTTTTGACGTTCAGCAGTGACACCGGCAGTCGAATTGGTGGCCCAGCCATCCAAGACCGTCCAAATCGTCGGGGGCTAGAATGGCGTTGCATCGTCATCATCATCATCAACTACTCTAGATGTTAACACCTACTGGGTCTGGGTCAACCACATGAATCTTCTTTTCCCATCCTTCAGCAGCCTCTCCTGCAACCCAAAACATACGTCCAAACATACTTCGTAACCACTCTTGTACGTCACCAGTCTTGGCCCACTTTGGCTCTGAAAGCGGTCTTTCAGTATCCAGATACAAAAACAAAGTAACTGTAGCAGGCAGAGCAAGCCTCCAAAATGGCGGAAGTGTCATATCCGGGTTGGAGGTTGAAGGGTCAAGCAAAGCAGGAAGAGCGGTATATGATTTTGTCGCATCCGAGAGTACTTCAAACTATTGGGATCAAGTCAGGTTTAGATGTGTGTGATAAAGAGAAAAAAACCTTACAAGAATGCCCTTCAGCTCGTTCTCATTTAGCTTTGTAACATCCATAACAACCTCAATAATCCCATCTTGTCTTAGCACCTTCATACTCTGCACAACCTCTGCATCAATGACCAACCTCCTATTCCCACCTGCATATGAAATCGAGATTCTGTTCGCGCTAGGCACTCTGAATTTTCCCGTGCCGCTATTTGAAGGTGATTCATTCTTCATCCTAGTACCGCCGCCCTCATCCGAATTTGACGGCGTTGATAGCAGAGCCGGCGATGCAGGCGGTTCAGGCAGATGGTCCCGATGTGTTGAGTCACCATTACTTTGTTCATGACCAAGTTCGTGTTCGTGATCAAGCTCGTATGGTTCTAGTTTCTCCAACTCGTAATCAATCTGGGTATCCTCGCTTCCTTGCGTCTCCGTATCCAACAGCGCACTCTCCTGCGTTGCATCTCCGGTCACAACATCCATCAGTGTTGGAGTGAGTTCAAGTAACTTGACCTTCGGACCACCACTCTGATGAGCCTGTTTTTGCTGCTGAGGTTCATGGTTTTGTTCAGTATTGTCAATAGAGGGAGAAGTATGAGTAGCCGTCCCTGTTGCTGCTCCGTTTTGAGATTCCATGCTATGAGAGAAAAAAAAGCTGGCGCGTGAGTTGAAAAATCAGATGATACAACATCAAAGACGGACACAGATTCACTAGCTATCGCGTCAGTGGCAGCTGCAGCAATAGCGGGAGTAGTCTCTGATGCTAAAGTGACAGGCACAGATGACAAGGAGACACCACTATTCATAGGAACAGGCAGAGAAATAGAACTGGAAATGTAATCCAAGCCAGTTGCCTGCCCGATAGGAACAGGATTGCCTCCGGCGGCGACAGAAGAAGTCGGTCCATCTGACTTCGAGACATTTCCAATAGCACTAGCTACCTCGATTTGAGAAAGCTCCCTCGCATCTGGACGAGAGGCAGGCTGTTCATAAGCCATAGTCGGCAATGGAGGTGCAGGATCAGACGGAGGACGAGCGACGGAATCGTTCTGCACCGTATTCCCATCAACTGCACTTTGTGCAGAGATTCCATCATGGCCGTCGTGAGCATACCCTTGAAAAAAAGCATTCATGTCAGTCTCGTGCGGCGGGAGACAACCCCATCGGCAGCTATAGCGTTTGGAGCCGCCGGGACACACGATGGGGAGATTTCAAAGGCACGATCCACCAATATCATTGATCTAAAAAAATTATGCTCACCACAGGCCTTTTCAGCCGCGTCATCATCCTTGTCCTCGTCATGATTTTGTTTGGCAGGGACAAGTTGATCATCAAAGTCTAACACTTCGCTATTGTCATTGAGATTCTCCTCATCGTGAGGAGGCCGAAGAACACCTTCAGCTTCAGCTTCTTCCTCACCTTCCACAATGGCAGCCATGAGCCAATCCTCGCTCAGAGTGTCTGGCAAGCTCGGCGCGAGACTTGCGGGGACACTGGACCGATCATTATCGGTTAAAGAAGTGGCATTGTCGACATTGCCAAAACCATTAGTATCCATCTGAGGAGGTGGCGGCGGGGCCGCACGACCTTGCTCAAGGTCTCCATCATCATCCTCAAGCTTCTTGCGCTTTCCTTTCCTGACATCTGAAGTAGTTGAAGAGTCTCCATAATAATGAGAGGAGTGGGGAATGGGACGGGCGTCATCAGGCGTGACGGGAGTATGAAAATAAATTCGCATCCTAGAGGGAGGAGGAGAACTCTGGTTGGAGTCGACGGGGAGGGAAGGAAGCCCTGAGGCTACCCGAGAGAGAGGTTTTTCATCGGTGAGGGATTCAGCATGTACAGGATGATCAGAGATGGGAGTCTCCGTACTGGGCTTGGTATCCTCTCTGGAAGTGTCAATAACCAAAGGCTCCTGCTTGATGTCGGACTTGATATCTGAGTGTTTGCCCCAGGCCCAAGAGATTTCGGGAATTTTGAGGCCGACAATCTTGAAATCGGTGAGTGTGCGTCGGTTTTCCTTACCGGTGCTGCCGGAGTTTGCAGAATTTGAGCCATCTTTAGCATTTAGAGCGGTGGGGTCTTGTCTCGCTGATCGGTTGGAATGTTGATTGCGATTGCGAAAGTTGTTCTGGTAATTGGAACCTGCAGAATTGAAAGAACCACCTCGGCGGTTGTGATAATCCTTGCCGAAATTTCTTTGAGAACCGTGACCTCTGAGTGAGGCAGGTTGGTTCTGCGAACGACCGCCGCCTCCAGGAAAGCCGCCGCCGCGACCACGGGGTGCTGAGGCACCTCTTGGGCCGCCGATGGAAGGACCGCGACTGAGACGGGTTCCACCACCGGTTGCTGGATTCCTGCCGGATAAGTTGCCTCGTGGGCCACCTGCCGGAGAGTTGGAGGGATGGGGGCCTCCTGGAGGACCGGTGCGGTTGGCAGGGTGATTGGGGGCAGAAAAGGATGAGGCAGATTGGTGGGCTGAAGAGGAAGGCTGGTGGGTGTGGCGGTTTGAGTTTGGGGCGGACTCGAAACGCTGGCGCTTGGCGGGGGGGAGATGCTGGGGAGAGGTGTGCTGGACATGGCGATGGTGTTGGGGAGTGAAAAAGGAGGGCTGGGGCTGTTGTGGGTGTATATATTGCTGTGGGATGGGTTGGGGCTGGACGTGAGGGACATACTGCTGGGGGTAAGGGACGGTGGGCTGGTAAGGATTGTAGGAGGGCTGAGGGGGAGGAGGTGGTGGAGGAGGAGGAGGAGGGAGTGGTGGGTGATAGTTTTGATGCTGTTGTTGCTGTTGGTGGTGTTGCTGTTGTTGCTGGCGTTGCCATTGAGCACCGTAGCCGTAGTTGGCGTAGAGGGCACTGTGCTCTGGCGGAGGACGGGGAGGCGGCTGAGGAGGAGACCAGGAGTATCCGACTGGCTGGGCCTGGACATGGGCCTGCTGGGTCCAGAAGGCATAATCTGGGTGAGCTGGTTGGGGGGGAGGAGGGCCAGGCGGCAGCGGGGGTTGCTGGGGCGTGAACGACGGCGCCGGCACAAATGGATTTTTGTTCATGGGAGAATACAGAAAAAAGCACTTTCAACTCCGACACAGTCATCTACTCGGCACTCGTGGCAGACGCACTCCAAGCACCCTTGCCTGCGCTGCCTCGCGTCGTCGTCTGTGCTCGGCCTGGCGCACTGGGGCTGTGAGCAGAACGGAGGGAGGAGGGAGGAGGTATTTACTGGTGAAAAAGTCGCGGTGGAGGATGTACTGGTCGTGGCGTTTAGGCTTGACTATGACTTGTTCTTGTTTTTGTTCTTGTTCAACTTGTTCAACTTGATCTTGCTTGGCTTGTTCTTGTTCAACTTGTTCTTG
>Ga0153986_1000208_pt1 | contig 19336 bp, 30 predicted proteins | sample TSGA070MetaG_FD_104724 | JGI IMG/M metagenome (GOLD analysis project Ga0153986, IMG submission 104724) | Attine ant fungus gardens microbial communities from Georgia, USA - TSGA070 MetaG | ecosystem: Host-associated > Fungi > Mycelium > Unclassified | place: USA: Georgia, Alexander Wildlife... | reverse complement strand
TATGTGTGCGTGTGTGAAAGAGAGAGATTCTTTGGAATGAAAGAAGACAGAAGAAAGAAGAAGAACAACATCGACAGAGGACAGCCTTTACAAGTATTTTTGGTTTTCTCCTCAAGAGCTTCCTTAATCCAATTAACCAACTTGTAAACAAACCAGATGAGGAGTTCTATCATTCCCCAGGGTATCTTCAGTCTAACTTCAAGGGAACATACTGACTGAGACGTTCTTCGGATTTCGGGACACACTTGGATGTAATATCCAAGTGTGAGTTCCCGAGTTTCTCGGAATTCAGGCGCAGTCATCTTGATGTCTGATGATGCTTACATTTACCGAGATGTGTATTACTGTCCTACGAGACATGATAACATTTGAGTCCCATTTATCATCAAAGAGACAAGAACGAACTAGATACTTGCGGTTACAAGAAACCAGATCACACAAATCAAGGGGCTGAGGACTGGGTACGAAGCTAGGCCGCTGACTGTCACTCATAGTCGGCTCCCTTAATTGCTATGGTGCACTCACACCGAAACATACGGAGCTGATTTCGAACTTTTGAAGCACTGCAAGAAACTGATAGAACCCTCACGCTGACAGGAGTACACTCGGAGTTATGCTGAATCTCAAAGTTGACCAGGTTTGAGCCTAAGAAGTGTTAGCTTCATTGGATGAAGACAACCTCCTCTGTCATGACTGAGATCTTTTACACTCGAGGTCAATCAACCATGAGAACCTCCTGAGTCAAGATAAACTGATCATGTTGTCTCAAATAAGAAATGTCGAAACATGTCGAAACATGTCATCTTAAGTCATAACCTCGAAACACTTCACCATTCTACTGGTTTTTTGGCGGCATAAGTCCAAAGAATCGACCTCTCCGTTCCTTCGCTGCAATCTTAGCCTTGACTTCTTCCTCAATCTCCTCCTCTGAAAGATCTCCACCAAATGTATACCATACAACAGTTGCCATACCTAGCGCAGCAGTGAAAACACATCTATTATTATCATTAATAGAAGGATCAGCACGATTTTCACCTCCATTGGAGACCGCCATAGCTTACCCAAACATCGCACCTATACCCCTAGGGTGCCATCCCAAATTCTGTTTAAAAGGGCCCACAGTCAGGCCTGGCAGGTCAGTCGTCGACGCTAAGCCAACGGCATTTCCGGAAATAGGCAATCCAAGCGCTTCGCAGTTGTCTTTGAGCTTCTGCGGAACTTGGTTATGTTGCTGAGCGGTCAGCGGTGCTTCAATCAACTGGAAAGCCAAGCCGGCCTCCAAGTGCCATTCGATATGACCTGAATATGCGAGGAAGGTATGTTTTGTCATTCAGGATATCATTGCCGATGCTTGAAAAATCTCACAGTGGAAGAACCAGACTCCTGGGTTATCTGCTACAACTCGTAAAGTAATAGAACCCATCGGGGGGATTTGGAATACGTCACGACGCATTGGGTTGGTCTGTCCCTCTACAAGAGGTGGGTTGAGGGTCGGATCGTCAGAAGTATAGTCTTCCGATACTCCGACAAGCATAGGCTTATGGCCGTGCAAGTGGCTGTCGTCATTGACAATAAGTTGTCTTCGATTCGGTGCACATGAAGAGAGGGGACTTACAATGGATGCTTTCCGGCATCAGAGTTCTTGATGACGAGATCAACAACATCCATATGATCAATAACGAAGCTCCCAGGACCATAGGCTTGTTCAGCTGTCGCATTCTCGCCGAGAGTGAGCGCAGAGAGAATAGCGGGAACCTGAGGAGAATTGTAAACGGTATAATTGAAGGTACCACGATTGGTGCCGTCATCCATAGTATCGAAAATGACAACGAGCTCGATTGTTTTTGTCGACCTTGGTGCTGCGATCTGTTCAATAGGAACTAAAGAAATATCTTCAACAAGTTGATACTCGTCCACTGTGCCCGAATCGGTGACGTCTGCAGAGGGACTGTAGGTTATAGAGGAAGTCACGTCTGATAAATCAAGACCGTTACATGGATTTTTGACTACACAAACGAGAACTTACTAGGGTTCAAAGCGTCAGGTACTGTATCAAACATGTCAACGTCCATGTTTGCATGGATGACCCAGTTGCTTGAAGTGTCATTGCGAGCAGTGACAAGAATGGAATAACGTTGGGCGACAGCGATACCGATGGTACCAGCAGCAGACTCTTCGACGTCGGTCTGAGAGGACCACGTCATCAGTCAATGTGTATTTCGTACAAACGCGAAGGGGGCTTACCCCGTCGACTTCGATGATCCGCATTTCGTGGCCATCAATCCAAAAGAAGAAAGCTGCAAACGCGGAGGTATTGATAACTCTTAGACGGTATGTTTTGCCTGGCTGGAATGGGAGTGTGGCATTTTCATTGAATCCAACTGCAGAGGTGACAGGAGAAGGGGAAGAGCCGGAAATGGGGCCAAGATAGCTTGTATTCTGTGCGAAGTATATGATAGCGGAGTCTGTCAATATCATTGTCAGACAATATCAAACTTGTCAGACGTTCGAAAACTTGCCAGGAACGGGCTCAGCACCGCCAGGGTTGGCGATGCTGATGAATTGGTTTATGAGATCAGCATGTTGATCATGATACCAGTCACCAAGGATGACAGTGAACTCTTCATCATAAGAATGGACTTCAGTTGGAGGGTGCAACACTAGAGGTGCTCTCAATCCGTCGACATATTGACCCTACGAATAAAGTCAATACTTTAAAAAGAGAGATTATTGGGAAAGTCTCACTGATGCATGAGCATGGACCCAGTAGGTACCCCACTGACCTGATGAGTCAATAGGAACTATGTAGTCAAAATCACCCCCGGGAGGAATTCCACTGTCAAAGGAAGGCCACGGTGAGGGCATGAGACCAGGGAACAAAGTGAACCAACCATTCAGAGACACCCTGTGCACCGTCGAAATACGAGGTACTGTTGAAAAACATTCCATGGTGATGTAGAGTGCTTGGTTGGTCCAAAGAATTATGGACATGAAGCAGAAGAGAGTCAGTCGTGTTGACGTCTAACGGAGGAGGGCTTGGGATGGAGTGAGCGAGGTCCTTTGACGAGGATAAGGATAGTTACGGCCAAGTGCCATTGACGCCAATGACACGGCGCTCAAAGAGGCCATCAGGGTTGGCGCTCTCGACGTAGGTCAAATTCCACCAGACTTGCTGAATACCTCCGAGAGCGGGAGAAGCCAGGCAGAGTAGAAAAAGAAGGGACGGGGGAAGAAAAGACCAGAGAGACATGGCAACAGGGAGGAAGGGGTTGTCCTGTCAACAGACTCTTGGTCGGCTGTCTTTTATGCGATAGCCATTCTTGCGCCCGAAATCTCCTAGTCTGAGGTCGGGAGATTAAGGCGTGCAAAAATAGGAAACACTGATTTGGGGTGTTTGATTATCAGATAACATCGTACGACAGGGTGATAATCTGCAAAATCGTGAGACTTTGACAATGCATTTCTGCCAGTTTCTGCATCTTCTCCTCCTCATATCGTCCCGATTTGGTGAGTGCACATGCTCAGTTTTCCGATGGCATCTTATCAGATACCGTCCATCGTGGGATCTGATAAGTCCGTGACGGCTTATCAGATTAGAACCCTCTTTTTAGTGGGAAATCTAAGGCAAAAATAGCTCAGCTAGTCAGAATCATTTTCGGATTCGGGTTGGGCAGGAATCGCCTTACTTTATAATGCACTCTTTGGTCGTCTGACACCACCTCGCGTTGCCTTGGAACCATGGCAAAGAGTCTCTTCTCTGTCCCTATCTTCTTCATCGTTTTCAGAGAAACTCTGGAGGCTGCAATCATCGTTTCCGTCCTTCTTGGCCTTGTCGAACAACTCGTCCTCAAGGAATCTCTTTCTCCAGTCACTGAGGGCTCTGACACAGATAGTAAAAGTGGCTCACGCTCTCAATCCCACCCGAGAACCGGTCTCGTTGAGGATGACACCATCCTACGCCGAAGACTACTGAGAACGATGCGCATCAAGGTAAGGCGTCCATCTGCTCCCATGCTCCAATATATATTCACCGCATCATGCAGATATTCATCGGTTCTGCCATCGGGCTTCTCATCGCTTTGTCTATTGGTGCTGCGTGGGCCCCTCTTTTATCCTTGATTGGCCGTTGTTCAAACTCACATCAGGTTCATTGCTGTCTGGTTCACCAAAGCGAGTGACCTTTGGTCAAAGTCGGAAGAGCTCTGGGAAGGTAACTTGGTTTACATGATACCATTCCATGCCTTCAGCTTAACCAAAATTATGAAAGGCATCTTCAACTTGATTGCCTCTCTCATGATCTTTGCCATGGGCATCTCCGTTTTGAAAATGGACAGAGGTTTGGTCTTCTTCTTCTGATGTATCATTGACTGCTGCTGACTCGCCTTTTTCAGCTAAAGTCAAATGGAAAGTCAAGCTCTCCAAAGCTTTCAGTGGCGGTAGTAAGTCCTCACTTTCCCTTATCACACCGACGAGGAACTAACGGGTGGATAGACGTGGACAGGGAGACCAAAACGGGTCAATGGGTCCTCCTCTTCCTGCCTCTGATTACTGTCATGCGTGAAGGTAAATGTTGGAGCAGCCTCTGCTTCCTACTTTCTTCTCTCTCTCTCTCTATATCTACCAACTTCCTTTCCAGGCCTGGAAGCCGTCGTTTTCGTCGGAGGAGTATCTCTCGGCCAACCCGCAACAGCAATTCCGATCGCCACCGTCGTCGGCATCATCTGTGGCCTCGTCTGCGGATTCCTCATCTATGAATTCGCCAGTAGAACAGGCAAGTTTCCTCCCCCCCGTTTTTTTCTTTTCCCCCTCAAGCCAAAAAATTGAACAACAATTCTCACTCTTACAGCACTCACTGTCTTCCTCATCGTCATGACAAACCTTCTCCTCCTCATCGGAGCAGGTCTTTTTAGTAAAGCTGTCGGTAACTTTCAAAGGCATGAATTCTCGGTGCTCCTCGGTGTAGATATAGATGATGCTGGGGGAACCGGACCAGGTTCCTATGACATTCGGGGGAACGTCTGGCACCTCGATTGTTGTGATTCGTCAGACACAACCGGACAAGGTTGGACCATATTCACAGCTATCTTTGGTTGGAACAACGACGCTTCACGTACGCCATCGATTCTTCGCCTCTCCCCAAGTAAAAATGCACTGATGGATCTTTTTCTTCTCATCTTCCCAGTGGGAACCGTTTTATCTTATGTCTTTTACTGGATCGCCGTCATCGGGACTTTGGTCTATCTCAAATTTTCAGAGGTGAGCTCTTTTTTTTTGTTCAGGTAGAAAGGAGATCGTCTTTTTGACTGTTCATTCTTTTCGTTAAAAAAAAGGGTCGCACCTCTTTGGCCGGTATTCAATCAGCCGCAGCCAAAAAGAGGAAAGACAATAGAACGCGAAAAGAAGCCATTGATCAAAACAAGGAGGGAGGAGGGATATAACGGTATCAATGCCTTATCGAGGTGAAGCTGATGATCACGATATTGTTTTTAATTCACGTCCCTCAAAATATACGAGAGATGATTTGATTTCACGAACATATATATGTGTATGTATGTATGTATACATTCTTTGACTTGACAATAAGAAAGTCAGCGTCTTCTGATCGCGAACAGTAAAAGGAAATGTCTAAGGCTACACAACCCTAAATTTAATCATTCACCGATGATCAACTTCTATGATACAGCACATAATATTATGTCGCAAGGTCAAGGCGGAACAAACAGTACAAAAGTGTTGGTGTCGAGCAGAGAGGACAACGCGAGGTTTTAATCACTGCATCCACAATGCACCTATCACAATCAAGTAAATCAAAGTAAATCAAATTAAAAAAGAAACACAAATCCCACACTCACCGATGACAGAACACATGGCCACACATCGTCGCCGTTATATCATCCGGCATTTCTCTCCGACACACTCGGCACTGGAGACAAGATAAAGATAAACTCGACACAGAACCATCACCACCACTATCACCACCACCACTTATATCTCCAATTCCATCGGACGCAGAAGTCGAAGCGATGGAGATGTTAGACGACACGCCAAGCAATGGAGCAACTATCCCTTCTTCTTCTTTTCCTCGTTGTTGTTCTTGACCATATCCATCGCCAATTTTATCCAAGTCGTTTGGAGAACCTATTGGAGCCAACTCCCCATCACGGTCAACTTTCGATCCCTCAAGAAAGGCGGATGATGGTGATGATGACAATCTTCTCGCCACTTCCAAGTCCGAAACAATATAATTAGCAGGCCGTTTCCAGCCCAAATAGAAAAGTCAAAAGATTTACCTATCTCTATCTCATGGCTTAACTCGTCATTGAATTCTTGTATCGAAGTGACAAAACTCCTTGGCGAAGATGGTGCAGAATGTTTTGGAAAAACATCGCAGTGCTTATTCGTCGCATCTCCATTGACAGGAGGCGCAGGGAAACTACCATTCTCCGGCCTAACACCAGATACATCTACACTCGAATCACAAGGCTCTTCCGTCGATTCGATTCGACTCTTCGTTGACTCCTCGATGAGAAGCTCATGCATTGATGATGGGGGAGAAGGAGGTAAAGACTCGGGTAGAGGATGTTGTGCTTCAGGAATATCCAGATTTCTATCCAGATCATCAGGAGATATGATTGGGAGTATAGCAAGTCCAACTGGAGATATAACTTCAGGAGAAGTCGGACTTGGGTGTTGACTAGTTGATAAATAATCGGGATGATGCCAATCTCTTTGATCTGCTCAACATACCTGCTTTTGGTAAACCTACATGTCGGGATATTCAAAGGTGATATATCAGAGCAAGCAGAAGTAGCTCTAGACCTGCAGCGCTGTGGTAAAAAAAACCAGGTCATCTCCGTGTTCTTCCTCATCAGACAAAAAAATACTTACAATCAGGTCGTGCTTCCTCTTATTAGCAGACACTGGCGATGAGCCGGGTAACATGTTAGAACTTAAAGATGAGATCGTGCTCAAATCTGTACTGGAATCAGATGGCGAAGATGGGGAAGTGTGATAAACGTCTGTCCCAGGTGTAACACTAAACTCCTGTATCGGCGCGTAACGAGGTGTGGAGACGGCGGAAGGTAACGAAAGATCGTCCTGTAACGGCACCTTGTAAGGACTGGTCTCCTTTACAACAAGCTCCAGATGCAAATCCTCCTGGACCGGCGTATGGTCTTGAGTTTCAGGAACTGCAACTTGAGCCGCGGTCAACCGCGGAGGAGAAATTCGTATCGCGGAGTTCTGCCGTTCCGGAGGTGAGAACGGAGGAGAAAAGAGAGACACATGTCGCCGACGAAAAGTAGAGTTATAGGGAGGGCTGAAAGAATTAAAGAAAGGGGAACACACTAGAGGAGCAGTCAAGGGGTTCACAAAACCTCGGGAGACAGGACTAGCAGATTGGCCATTCTGCTGTCCACTGGAAGTCTGAAAGGCAGCAAACCGGGCACTGCCGGGATACAGTCTAGTGTTGAATTTATAATCTATCCGATTTGAGGTGAGTCGGGATTCAGGGGACATCGGGGATTCGGGTTTTGAGTCATTTGACTACAGAAAAAATGATATTAGTTTAGTCAGTGTTCGGAGATTGAGGCAGAGATACATTACACTAGTTACCGTAGATGTTAGACCATCGCCAAAACTGCTCGAAGGGTAGTGGCGTGGCGGGAGCCCTTGGGAACGATAGCGCTGAGAGAATGGCACCTGTCAAGATTAGAGTCCGGCTGTCCGAACTATAGAAGAAAGCTCACTAATTGCTGCGTCGGAGCCACACCAGAAATTGTGTTAATCACCGGCGGATTGTTCCAAGGTGAAGGGGGAACTGTTGCATGAACCGGAGCTTGCAAACCTGATTGCCGGCGGAAGTGGTTGCGTGGTACCTGAATATTCTACGAAGATAAGCAAACAAGCCATTCACATGCATGAGAAAACTGACCTCGCGAGAAGACCAGAGTTCGTCAGCTTGCTTTCCCGGTCTAGGAAGACCTACAGGACTGAAAGATGGGGCTTGAACATTTAGCAAAGGAGAAGTTTGAAGATTCATCATTTGTGAGATATCCGGTGAATCAACTCGTACAGACGTATCGATTGCCACCATACGCCTTAAGTCCTAGGACGTGTGATGAGATAGATAATTTAATATAAGTCAAATACGGTTCACCTTGTTGAAGATGTTGTGCTTCGGGCTGAGGGATGGAAAACCAATACTGTCAGATGCGAATTGTATATTCATGCCTACAGGAGGCGAGGAAATTGGTGCTATTTCAGTACTGGGTTGAAGGACAGGAAGTTCCTTAAGCTGAGCAGAGGTTGGACTAGGTGGTGGGAATACAGTAGACGAAACAATTGAGACCGGGGAACTCTGAAGCAGATGTGTCGAGGGTGCATATATCGGTGAACGTAGAGTCGGCGTCCCGGATTCACCTGAAGCGCTGACCATTGGTGACGTGGTTGCGTTGTCATTGACAGAGCTTGGCTCGTTAGTATGTGCATGCTGAACTAGAGGTGAGCACTTGATCATAAGCAATGAATTGAGATTACTTTGTGTAACATGTTCTCGTCGTGAGAACTGATGCTAGGGTTCTGGCAGTCAGAATGAGCTGGAGATGCAATGTAGTGTTCATTTGCGGCGGCGGCAGTCTCAAAGCGTATATTACAGGTGTTGCACCAAAAGTCATTATGGATTTCGCGAACATGCTTCAACAAGATGGAGTTCAAGTTTCGGCGATGAGTTAATCTCAGAAATCTACTCACCGTAGTCAATGAAACGGTATCGTAAAAGCCCTTACCGCAGATAGAGCAATTAGGATGGTCTGTGTGCCCTCGATAGTGACCGTCTAATGCAAACTGACTGCTGTACTGCTTTCCACATCTTAGGCAGTCAAAGGCTGGAGGGTGCTTAGCTACCATGTGCTAGGGGCTGTGAACCAGACGAAAAGAAGACAATACTATAGTAGACGTACTGCATTATAGGCGAGCTCACTTGAGAACCTGCGATCGCAAGCAAGGCAGAAGGGATGTGGATTGCTGCTGGTACGAACATGCTGCAGTAGAGCCTCCTTGGTGGCAAAAGGTCTGTTGTCGCAAGTAGGACAGAGAGGCATGTATCGCCGTTCAATAGCTCTGCGGGGATCGGGAGGCGACTTGGAAGATGTGGCGAAGTGAATAGGGCTGATGACTGAAATATGATGCCGAGAGTGACAGGGCAATGATTGGATGATGAAAAAAGGGTCTGGGTGGTTTAGGGACAGATAGCAGTGACGGCGCAGAGAAAGGACACGCTGGTAGTTACCGCGGATGGCACTCTAAGCAAGTTAGGGGAGAATCCAGGCGAAGGGCGCATGCCACATATAAAACTAAAAATGTGGAAGCCTCATGGAGGCCCCGTGTTTGTTTCCAAAAAAGCTAAAGGACTAGTTCGTTGATGGCACCCTTGTGAACATTGTGCTTGAGCAGAACAGGTCAGTTTCTTTTTGTGAACATAGATGGCAGGCCATATATCACAGCAAGCAGATCAGAGCAGCGTCGCAGGTCGGCCGTCACTTGATGGGTGCTGCAGCTCTCGGGTCGCCTGAGAAGTCGAGCTGGCCTCATGTCGAGGGTTCTTTCCCACGATAAGATTGTCATATCAAATCTGATGGCAGATGACCTTTGTTCAAGGTTGACGAAACTGGCCTTTTCACGGTTCTCGCTCGAGAGCTTTGATGCTTGGAAACCTGCAGGTAATTCATCGACAGCATCGAGTACGCCGTCAATGTCAGTAAGTGCTCTTGATAATCTCCACGCAAAGTGTAAGAAAATCACAGATTCGCTTCGAAAGATTTACGACGCCGAGGATACCTGTTTCCTAAAATGGTAACAGTGCAGTCAGAGGCGGTGGGATCCGCCATTGGTTGAGTATTCTTGACCATCAGCGGTTCCAACCTATGTCACAGGTATATATTCACATGCATAATCCATGGTCAGCAGAATGGTCTATACCACAAAGTCAAGTGAGGAATACTGACAAGCGACAAACACTGTCTAACATTAAATTCTCGGGTCGATCTGCAGCCATGGGAATATTGTGGACCACCAACTAAGTTGGGGAGTTAGTCGATGAAGGTCAGTGGTCAGAGCGTATGGGCTGGACTCTCTTGTTGAATTGCTTGGTCTTGTTTTAGGGTCCCAATTTCCATGCCAGAGTGACATTGCTTCTAGGATTCTCCTCGGGCCCGCTTTATCTTACCTGGTGCCAAATAAATACCTCTATCTGTGTCCCACACTCTTATCATCCTTGAACACCATGTCAGAAACAGTTATTCGTGAGGTACATACACACACACACTCTTTTACTACTCTTGATGCGCCCTTCAGGTTGCACGAAACGTGTGGATTTTCTCAAGGTTCGACTGAATCAGCTCTTCGTCATTCAGTCACTCAACTCAGGTTTTGCCATAGACCTTTTGCCAGAATAGGCCTCATGACATTTGGCGGAAGGTCTACTGCAATAAAGATGAAGGATGGAGGAGTCTGGCTTTTGGCTTCCACTCCATTGGACGAGGAAACCAAGACTACATTGAACAATCTGGGGCCTGTTCGGTCAGCTTTTGTATCATGTCACTCCAGCTGACCTTATTCACATCGCAAATCTAGTTTTATCATTGGGGCTGATGCCGTACACCATCTATTTCTTGGTACACCCCTTCTATAAATACTAGCTGCTTTCCTCTCAAAATACTTCTGCACACAGCCCAGTACAAGAAAGAGTATCCGTCTGCCAAAGTGATTGCCCCAGAAGCTGCACGTGCCCGCTTAAAGGATAAATCACTCAAGTTCGACGGGGGTTAGTGGTACGACGACAACCTAACAACTTTTCGTCTCATCACACCTGCTAGCTTGGGGACGAGATCCGCCCGAAACCAAGTATGGTTTCGAAGATGATGTGGGCTTTGTTTCAAGTCATCAACCATTCTCAAGGATCGCTAACCGTTTATCAGATCAAAAGCTGGTGAATGGGCATCTATATTCCCAAAAATAGACATCATTTTCATTTTTGGTTCAGCTACTTTGATGGATTTAGGAATAAGGATGTCGCTTTCTTCCACGAAGAGTCCAAGAGTCTCATTGAGGCTGACCTCGTCTTCAACTTTCCCTGTACTGAGCAAGCAAGCATCGAGTCTCATCTTTGGTGGATAATTGCTGACTGAGTGCAGTACTCGAAAGCAAAACGCGGAAGCGGAAGAACATTGCTCAACCTCAATCCTTGGTCTTATTCCCATTCTTGGATACCCGTTTGGTCCTTGACCGTTGATGTAGAGTGAGATTGTCACCCGTAGGGCGTCTTCACGCGCTCACCATGTCCGACGCAGAGCGATGAAACGGGATGCAAGAATAGTTGCCTCTTGGGATTTCGAGCGCATCATTCCTTGCCATGGGGTAAGTGATAGTCTCCGTCAGATTTTTCGAGAGAAGCTCAATTTTTTCAGGACGTTATTGAAGGAAAGGGGAAGGACGCTTGGATGAGTGCATACAAAGCTCTTTTACAAGACTAAGCCCCAGATGTACCGGGGTTTTCATTTTCATTTTGGCAGTGTAATTGAATCGTTTTTACCATTCCGATCAGATTGAGTTCGCTCTTTCCTGAAAGCAAGGTCTTGCTATCAGGATATCATTGTCGCATTGATGATTACAAGTCAATCTGTCTTCGTTGTCCCGGCCACCTTCAGGGTTCAACCGTCGTTACATGTCGTCACTCCATATTCTATTTTCAAACATCGAAGAGCTGATGGGGACGAAGGGGCCAGGAGTCCTGTTTGCTTGTGGACTCCTTGTCCCTTTCATCCAAAAGTACATGAAGCCAGACTTATCACTTGTGAGCATGGATCATCTGTTAAGCACAGTCAATCAGCAACAGGCTCGACATAGAAATTATGTGAATGGATTCATTGTTGAACCGCGGAGACCCTCCTCACTCATTTGCTATTCTCTCATTTTTCTACAGCCACGTCTTATCCAGTCCTATACTCAATTAGCTCAAATTGGTATGTGAATCTGATCTGCAAAAAGCCCACCACTACTGAAGAATGAGAATATGAATCGAGGAGCTACTGACGTGCTCTGAGCTTCCACACAATTCTCAACGGCAAAGGATCGTTCCTCTATCGTTCTGCCTCCTGTCAACGAGGAAAACAATCCTCAAACAAGTATTATGAAGTCATCTCCAATGTGTAGGCACGTCGAAAAATATCATACCAGTAAATGTAGAACAAGACTTCCTTTTGGTGAATGACTAACAAAATGTTCATCACATATTCCGATATATATTTATTGTATAATGGACGTGTCAGAGCCATCCTTCAAAGAATGGGCGATACATTGATATGACATAAATATTCGGAATATTACTATAAATAAACCAATGCCCTGCCTTGATTTAACATTGCCTAGAGAACCCAGATTGTTGTACTTGGTCGAGCTGGTCAGCATCGCCAAAGTTTGACTTGTCTGGGCGGCCATGCTCATGGTCAGGGTGATGAACGACCGTTTTCGTAGTTATGGCCATCATGCTTCCTTCCTCTCCTGTGATATCAAAGCTACAGTTGAGCTACATTTGAAACACACAACACCAGACAGTCCATACCTTGAAGAGATTCGGTGATTTCGAGCAAATCTATGACAAGACGTTCGACCAAATCTTCTGTTAACGTTTCACGAACTTGGGTTGATCTGAGTCAAACTAATTTGTGGTGCCTACATCGCAGTACGCACCGACAATACGCAGTATCTCAACGTCTTCAGCGCCAGTCGGAGCCTGTTCCAAAGATTATACTTTCTTTCTTCAAGGATGAAAGGTCCACTTACCCCGTAATTCGGAACGATCCATCCTTTCGTCTTCAGCAAAACCTGATTTCTGATCAGCTTGATCTACCTAGTCTTATAGGCTTCGAAATTACCTGTATCCAGCGTTGTTGAACTTTAGGATTGTCCCTCATGAACTCATCAGATAACCTAAAGGAAACGACTGGCAAGCCAGATTCGTAATCCTCAGGGTTATCAGAATCCAAATTCTCATTTCCACGGATGGGTACATGGATGTTGCTCAAGACCTGGGAAGTGACAGTTATGCTCCCCAAATTGGACGGTGAGGGAAGAATTATCTCATACCTTGAAGTATGTGTTCTCGAGTGCACGAGATAACACCCGAGCGTTACGTAGATCTTTGGAAGCAATGCGCTTGTAACCTTCGAAGCCGAGGTTCAAGAAATTGAACATTTGGGCAATGACTGGAGCAGCAGGCTTTGAAAAGTTACTGTTATGGATCAGACACGAAGATCAAAGACTGAACACGACGACCTCTCTTACAGTGTGAACGTATATTCGGTACTGCCCAGATAGTCTGAATAAGACATGCTGTCAGACAGATTGTAGATGTCAGGTAGGTATTGACTTACGCAATTCAAAGATCAAATCCTTGTGGAGGAAACTTTCGTCTCGCCAAAGAATCCAGCCGAGCCCAGCATAGACGAGGCCGAATTTGTGACCAGATGTGTTGATTGAGACGACGCGTTTGACATCAAAAGACCATTTGAGGTGGGGATAGACGAAAGGAGCGATGAATCCCCCAGATGCGGCGTCAACATGAATGGGAATATCAAGTCCAGTGCGTTCTTCAAGATTGTCCACTAAGAGGTTCCTTTAGTCAGCTGGATGAATCCAACTTGATTGAAAGAAAGCCCACATAAATCACTCATGAGGTGAACGTCTTCAAAGTGACCAGTGTAAGTACTTCCGAGAATGACCATAACACCAATGGTATTTTCATCGACATATTTCAGCGCGTCATGGGGGTTCATGATAAACCCGTTTTCAGCTTTGACCGGAACCAAGCGGCACTCAACGTCGAAATACCTGAGGATAGGTTAGCTGAAAAGCTCTCAGGACAGACTGCGGTATTACCGAGCAAATTTCTCAAGAGCAACCTGAGCGTTTGCACCGAAGACAACATTGGGATGGTAGTAGTCCTTTCCAGCGGCCTTGCGTGCCTCTTGCCAGCGTTTCTTCATTGCTAAACCACCCAGCAGGATAGCCTCGGACGATCCAGCTGTGGCCGTCCCGAGTACCTTGGAATCTTTAGGGGCGTTCCAAAGCTTTGCAACTGAAGTAAAACTGATCAACTTTTGAACCACTATGGAGAAAAAAAGAGATACTCACTCATGGAGATGCAACGATTGTGGATGATACTTGCGGCGGGGTATTCCTCTAAATCAACAATATTTTTGTTGAGATTCTCCAAGATCAGTTTGTCTGCATGTTCCGGCATCCATGTGTGAACGAACCTGAAAAAATAATAGAAGCGATCCGAAACCCATCGGGAAAGCACTTACGATGCCAAGTTCAGGAGAGGATTTCCATCCAAAGCGGTCTCATCGTGCAAGAGTTGATATACCGATCCAGAGTTGATACCTTGCCTTGGGATGGTATACTTGTCCAGATCAGTAGTTTCTTCATCGCGGGACCACGATGTGAATGACTTGTGGGGTCCTTTGCGCCTTGCCGATTGAGCATGCTTGAAGTGACGATGGCCTTTAGCCTTCTCAATGACTTCCTCAGCGTCGACTGATTAGACACTAGATCAGCAATCGATCCATGATTCAAGTTGTATAAACTCAACTGTGCCTAGAGAGAGACATGGTAAGTGTGCAGATGATAGAACTTGACGCAGAGGTATTTAAGCTCTTCGAGTATGAATGATTTCATCAGAATAACGGTGTGCTGATAACTGTCAGATGGGCCTCAGGTAATGATGCACGTTGCCAGACTGATCAACAAACGAGAAAAGATGAAGCACATTGGTCGCCAACTCCCACCGTTAACAACTGGCTATTTTTGGTTAGCTTTCTAATGAGTCCAAAGATAGACGAGGCACAGAGAGTTTGACCCAAGGTATGGTGTAGAATCAGACATCGAATAGCGTGTCATCACCTATACTGCTACGCATTTATTTCCCGCTTAACGGTGCCATGGGTTTCGGTTATGAAGCCCAGGGTGGTTGCTGGATAGCCTGCATCACCCCTCTTCAATCCATAGTACTCGACATTTTGTGATGAACGGTCATCGCTCACTGATAGCTACCGCAATTTTCCAGTCAAAAAGCCCGAATCGGAGACATTTGCGACGTCTGTATACTCATGAAAGAAATCTTGACACAGAACTGATGATTCAATTTGTGAGATAAGAATAGAACTGAGATGTGGTTTTGTTGACTATCAAAACTTTGCTGGAACCTAAAGGCACTCTTGAAGCAGAGCCGACTCATGGGTGAGAAATATGGCGATGGGCTTGAACTGGGTCCGAGTCTTCATCAAAGCTTACTGAGTTCTGAGTATTTCCGAGGATGTGATACGTTTGTGCGGCAAGTCAGGTAACCTCGTCCCTAGATAGCAGTATCCTGAGTCCCCTGAACTCATTGATGGGATCCTCAATGGTTAATTTAACCATTATGTCCAACCCCTCGGGACAGCATCATGGCATACAAAAATCCCGTCTTAACCGCAGTCCTCTACTTGTGTGACCAGAGAAATGTCAAATACAACGAGAATATCATATTGTTGGCGTCAAGGGAAGAGATCAGAGTATTCAGATCATTAGATCTGGGATAACCAGACAATGGGTCAAATTAGTTAGCTTGGAGCTTCTCAGCGCTCGGCACTCGGCACTCTTTTAATGCCATTCGCGCTCGAAAGCAAAAAAATCATATTGTCAGGAAAACAATCGAGAGAAAACCCATTTAAGGAGGAAAATGTCAACTGCAATTACGATACAATTAAAATCAACTTACATGTCTCAGATTTCATTCACTATTCACCAGTACATCCTGACTCTTATACAATAGCCATCAGGCTTCCGACAAACGTCAGGATCTAAACACATTGTTAGTATCACTGATACACGGAAAGAAAAGATAATGTCACACCAAACGTGCACGGACGTCCACAATATCCTCAGGTACCAGGAAAATCAATGCATTCATCTTTCTTGCGATTGATATAGCCAATTTAGCTGGAGATCAAGAAGGCGAGCAATCAGCCCGATGGAAGCCATACTTGTAGTCAACGTACCATTCTGTCTTTTCTCATCATAATCACCTGTCTCAGCCACAATGATAACCAAGGAGGGATCGACAATTCCAGGGCGGATGGAGTCCAACAAATCCAGAATAAATAAACTGGTGGTAAGAGAGGGATCTTTGAATGATCTGATCGTCCTCGCCGTAGGTTTCGCATTCTGCACAGTGGTATTTGCCCATTTCAGAAGATCAGTGTCAGAAAGTGGACGACCGCCTCCTGCAGAAAGTTGAGAGAGGGTCTTTGTAATTGACATCCTATTCAATCAATTAAAATCGGAAATAAAACGAGGATTTGAAAGATATTCACCGCATTAGCTGCCAAACCAGTCCAAGTACCAATGTCTTCCTCCCATCCACAATGTCGGCACCTTGGATACCAACCAAATGCATACGGTTCTGCTTTCCAAGCTCAACCGCATAATTCGTGTTCTCCACAGCCTTGAACCTCGAAAGAGTGCTCTGATTTGGAGTGACACCAATGTCAGCGCCTTCATCCTCGTCATCTCTACCCCCACTTGCATAATTCGCTGGACCGGCACCCTCCTTGGGTTTACTCACCCTTCTCCAAATAACTGATCCAGGCAAAATCCTGTCGAACGCTTGCAAAATGATTAATCCATCCTTCAGATTCTCAAATAAATTGAACACAGCCGGCTCAACACCAAGTGAATTCAACCACAATGTGAACACACGAGCTTCACGTTCACCTTCAGCATCAAAATCTTCTACAACACCGTAATCTTTAGCTTCTTGTTCATCGAGAGGCTCAAGACCTGGATGAGTGTTGAACAAATTTGCGACGAAGGCAAGATTGAGGCGGGGGTTGCCGGCAACGAGAGAGGATGGGGTGAGGTATTTGCGACAGCCGATGTTGGCTGCATTTTGGAGGACTTGCTCAGCTCGCTGACGAATTTCCTGAGTTTGAAGGGGTGAAAGAGAGCATTGTTCGGGTTTGAGTTGGTGTAAGAGGACAGTGTAGTTTTCACCATCGCTAACATCACGACTGAAATTGTTAACACTATTATGGTAATTCATTCATACTGAGAAACTGACAGGTATATAACTGCTGACATACCGGCGCTTCGAACCTGCAGCCTTGAGGTGGAAGTTGAACCATCGAAGTAAGATTTGATCAGGTGTCAATCTCAGAAGGTCGTCAATCGTCTCTCCCTCCTCACAGAGTCGATAAAGTTCTGGATGAAGTTTGATATCGACTTGCGCTAACAAACCTCTTCTGATAACCTGCCAGATCAAGCCCAAAATCAAATGCTCTCTCCCCTCAGCAATATCACTTGAACCGATGTTTACAACGGAGCAACCGATACCCTTCGCAGAGGTGATGACGATATTGTTGTTTTCTGTGATCTGGAAAGCATTGAGGGGTTTACGGGGAGATGGTTTGTTGAGAACACGAAAATCGATCGTGTCTGGAACGGAATCATTGATGAGTTTACACAGAATAAGACCATCTCTGCATTCATCGAATAATTGCATAGTTTCCGTAGGAATGGGAAAGCGGTCGCTAATGTCTAAGTCATTTTCTATGACCTGATATCTGTCTTAGCATGCACAACTTTCACAAAATTTTAAGGTATACATACGCCATTGATATGATTTGTGAATTCTCTCCTTTCATCCTCATTTATCGTATGGCTCACATTGGCATTCGAGCCCTGAACGCGGACTTTTCCGGCTTTGCTCGTCAGCGCTGTATTAGCTTCTGTGCGAAGTTTGACATTAAGCTGGAGGTAGTAGGTGTCGTTAATACATATCTCATGACATTATTCCGCAACAACAACGCACCTCGACCCAATCCTCCAGCTCAACTTTGCCGCTAGCATCAACGCTGACATGCTTGAGCGTCTCCCGAGCAAGATCGTACGACTTCCCTGAGCTCTCAAGGGCATGAAGCACAGTAGATTTATCTACACGGCCTGGGGTGTCAGTGTTCAGTGCACTAAAGAAAGATCACAAATGATGTTTTGCGCCAGAGAAGACGAGACGGACTTGAAGCGGTTGATAAAGTCGAACATCTCATCTCTGGAAACCTCTGGATACTTCTTCTGTAGTTTTAGGGCTTCCATGATGGGCGTAGATGAAGACTCGCAATTGTCTATGATCTCCTCATATAGATGGTGGCAGTGCAATCTACTGCGCAGGAGCTCCGCAGACCTGCACAAATTGCTTCGTAGATAATAGGAAGAGCGCCAGAGATAAACAAGTACTACGTACATCGCACGGCAGTCTAGATGTCAGATATATCTGAAGTCAGCGAAACAGCAAAAGAATGTATGTAATAAAGTGAAGTCATTGTGCAGAGTCCCAAGATGAAAGCAATAGTATCACAGCGAGCGTCCAAGTCAAAAACGTCCATGAAAGTATCTTCATCACATCGAATAACCCATAGGACTACTGATGCCCCGTCCGGAGCATGTGTAATCCAGAGAGGAATATGACGAGGAAAGACACCACAATGCCTACAAACACTGGGTGTGCAGCTGTTGACATTACACCCGCGTCTGTACATTGCGTACACGTCCAACCTGATCATGAATCAGCTACGATTCTTCACAAGGCCTTGGAATACCACTTACCACTGGCTATTGCCGTGTAAGCCTGAGGCATATATAGAGCAAATTGTAGTCCACTGAACGGACTGAGATATCCACCAGCTCTCCCTGCGCCTGGTCCCCTTTCGTCCCAGATATTGAGTGTGTACATTCCCGCTTCAAGGGGCATGTTCGGGTTATGTTGCTGATACGAGTAGATGTCCCATGTGACTTGCGTCGCATCAGCAGAAATAATACCGTCTGTCGGTCCAACAGGGTACGTATTCCCATTGTCAGCAACAGCAGAGATAGTGAGATGTGTTGGAGATGCGAGGACCGATGTCATATTCCAGCCGAAAACAATTACTTGGCTAGGAGCAATTTTGTAATACGAGGTCGCAGTCGCAGGTGGTTGGGTCATGGAGATGCCACCTGCAGCAGCAGTTTGAGGAATGAGAAGGACGCTGCTGGATCGACTTGCTGAACCAGATGTTGGAGCTGAGCTGACCGCATTACTACTACCAGTGTTGCCATTGTTCCCGTTATTTCCAGCATTTCCGGCATTGGTGTTCCCTGCATTCCCATTATTTCCAGCATTGGCATTCCCTGCGTTTCCATTGGCATTCCCTGCGTTCCCATTGGTATTCCCTGCATTCCCATTGGCATTCCCATTGGCATTCCC